>SXGT01285660.1_pt1 | contig 26241 bp, 11 predicted proteins | sample 3176221 | NCBI WGS metagenome assembly SXGT01 (sample SAMN11356862, study PRJNA531348) | freshwater metagenome | isolation source: freshwater sample F1-120 | place: China: Fuxian Lake, Yuxi | collected 2017-12-25
GCGCCCGGTGCCACGGCGCACGGGCGGGGCGAGCCTTCTCCCTTCGCGGCGCGAGGGGAGAAGGTGGCCGCAGGCCGGATGAGGGGTGCGGCCACTTGCGCCGACGCCCGTAACCCCTCACCCCGGCCCTCTCCCCTCATCCGATGAAGGGCGAGGGAGGGTTGCAAGCAGCGGTGTCGGCGGGTGCTCATGGCGTTCGGGTTTGCTGGCTGCGGAGTATGTCCATTCGGGGCCGGAAGACAAGCTTGCAAGCGCGTTCACGAAGGAATGGCAAACGAATGGGGGCAAGCGAATGAAACCCGAGGCTGAAATCTGAAACCACAGATGGACACGGATAAACACGCATGAAGCCGAGACCCAGGACGGGTGAACTTGTTTCCGGACCAGCATGGCGGCGGGCACTGCGCCAGCCCGTCACGCCCCGCTCCCATCCGTGTCCATCCGTGGTTCAACACCGGGATTCGCGATCAGCCCAGCCAGTTTTCTTCTCCATTCGCCTGCCCCCATTCGCTTGCCAACATCCCCCCTGCTCCGCCGCCCGCACTTTCCGCTTTGAGCTTCCGCGCCGCTTCGCCAACCTGTCCGCACCTTGACCGACTGGCTTCAATCGCTCGACGCGGCGCTCTTCCGCTGCATCAATCAGTCGTTGAGCAACCCGTTCTTCGACTGGCTCATGCCAGTGGTCAGCGGGAACAAGCTCTTCGTGCCGATGGTCATCGTCGCGTCGCTCGCGCTCATCTGGCGGCAGCGGACCAAGGGCACGTTGTGCGTCGCGTTCATCCTGCTGGCCGTCGCGCTGGGCGACCCGCTCATCATCAACTCCATCAAGCACGCCATCGCGCGCCCGCGCCCGTTCGTGCCTATGCCCGAGTCCATCACGCTCGTGGGCCGCACCGCGAGCTTCAGCCTGCCCTCCGCGCATGCGGCGAACATGGCCGCCGTCGCAATGGTGGCCTTCCTCTTCTTCCGTGGGAGCTGGCGCTTCATGGTGCCGCTGGCCGCCGCCGTCGCGTTCTCCCGCGTCTATAACGGCGTCCACTACGTCAGCGACGTGCTGCTGGGCGCGACGCTCGGCGCGGGTTACGCGGCGCTGCTCGTGTGGGGGCTGGACCGTGGCTGGGGCTGGGCCGGGCGGAAGTGGTTTCCGATGTGGTGGAGACAGCTACCAACGCTGTGCAACTTCGGAGGAAGCGCTCCCAATCAACCGAGCCCGCTCGCCTCGGACACCGGCGCCAACTCTCAACTCTCAACTCTCAACTCTCAACTCGCCTCCCACTGGCTCCGCCTCGGCTACGTCGTCATCGCCGTCCTCTTCCTCGCCCGACTCGCTTACATCGGCAGCCCGACCATCGAGTTGAGCGAGGACGAGGCTTACCAATGGCAGTGGTCCAAGCATCCCGCGCTCGCCTACTACAGCAAGCCGCCGGGCATCGCCGTCGCGCAGTGGATCGGGACGCATATGTGGGGCGACACGGCGTTCGGCGTGCGCTTCCTCGCGCCGTGCATCACCGCGCTGATTTCCCTGCTGCTGCTCCGCTTCTTCGCCCGCGAGGCGACGGCGAAGCTCGGGTTGTTCGTCGTCCTCGCCGCCACCGCCACGCCGCTGCTGTCCGTCGGCGCGGTGCTGATGACGGTGGACTGCCTCTCCGTGCTGTTCTGGACGCTGGCGATGTTGAGCGGGTGGCAGGCGATACGGAGCGCGGACGCCCACGTCCGCAGCACGCCGACGCGGACGTGGGCGTCCGCGCTCCGCCCTTGGCTCTTCACCGGCCTCTGGCTCGCGCTTGGCTTCCTCTCGAAAAACACCAACGCCTTCCAACTCGCGTGCTTCGCCCTCTTCTTCGCGCTCTGGAAACCCGCTCGCACTCAACTCCGCACCGCCGGACCGTGGCTCGCGCTCAGCATCGCCGCGCTGGCCGTGCTGCCGCAGCTCGTCTGGAACGCACAGAACGGCTGGGCCACCGTCGAGCACCTGCACAACCGCGCTGGCCTCGCACAGGCGTGGAAGTTCACGCCAAACTACCTGATTGATTTCGTCGTGGCTGAAGCGGCGCTACTGAACCCGGCGTTCCTCGCGCTTATCTTCGGCGGCGTGGTGGTGACGTTGCCCCAACTCCGTGCCGGCGACTTGCAGTCGCCGTCCGTTGCAGCCAGCACCGCAGACGGCGATTGCAAATCGCCGGCACGGCACGCGGCGCTCCCAACCTTTCTCCTCTGCATGGGCCTGCCGCTTCTGCTCGGCTACTTCCTCTACACCTTCCGCGCCCGTGTGCAGCCGAACTGGATTGTGCCCGCCGTCATTCCCCTGCTCTGCCTCGCCGCGCTGCAAGCCGACGCCTGCTGGCAACGCGGCGTTCGCTCCGTGCGCGTGTGGTTCATCGCCGGCCTCGCGCTCGGCCTGCCGCTCGTCATCCTACTCCACGACACGAACCTCACCGGCAAATTGTTCGGCCAGTCACTCCCGGCCAAGCTCGACCCGCTCGTGCGCGTGCGCGGTTGGAAAGCCATGGCCGAGACCGTCGAGGCCGAACGGCAGAAGACCATCGCCGCTGAAGGCAAGCCGGTCTTCCTCATCGGCGCGCACTACGGCATCACGAGCTTGCTGTCGTTCTACATCCCCGAGGCGAAGACCGGCGTGCCGCAAACGCCCATCGTGTTTTATCAGTCGTCCGAGAAGCCTGAGAATCAATACAGCTTCTGGCCTGACTACACGTCGCGCAAGGGACACAGTGCCATCTACGTGCAGCAGTTGAAGAAGGGCGCGCAACCGGAACCACCGCCCGCCCGGCTCGCCGCCGAGTTCACGCACATCGAAGACCTCGGCACGCGGGACATCCAGTATCGCGGCCAGACAATCCACAGCGTGCGGCTGCTCCTGTGCCGGGAGTTGAAGTGAAGCCTGCGACCCAAGTCTCGTTCCCCGGCCGCGATTACGACCTCGCCGCGACGCTCAGCTCCGGCCAGGCCTTCCGGTGGCGTCAAGTCGGCGACGCGTGGGAAGGCATCATCAGCGGCCACCACTTCCGCCTGCGTCAAACGCCCGCCGCCATCACCGCCGAACTCCTCGGCGCGTCCAGCACGGCCTCGACTCCCGACCCAACTCACGCATCACGCATCACGCACCACGCCCACCACTTCCTTCAACTCGACACCGACCTCCCCGCCATTCTCGCCACTTTCCCCGATGACGAGCCGATGCGCGCATCTATCGCCGCGTGCCGTGGCCTGCGCCTTTTGCGACAGGAACCGTGGGAATGCCTCGTCTCGTTCATCTGCTCTTCCACGAAGCAGATTGTCCAAATCCAGCAAATCATCGCGCTGCTCTGCGAGCGGTTTGGGGAACCCATCCCAGTAGCAGCCAACGTGAGGAGGCTTCATTCTTCCCTCAGGCCCGAGACGCCAGACCTCAGACCCAACGCAAAGTCAGAGCCTCCTTACGTCGGCTGCTACCCGGCCTTCGCCTTCCCCACCGCCGCGCGCCTCGCCGCGTGCTCCGAGGCCGAACTGCGCACGTGCAAGATGGGTTTCCGTGCGCCCTACATTCTGGCTGCTGCGAAAGCCGTCGCCAGCGGAGAACTGAACTTGTCCCGCCTGCACACTCTCCCGACCTTCGAAGCGCGCGCGGCGCTGATGTGCCTCCACGGCGTGGGCGGCAAAATCGCCGACTGCGTGCTGCTCTTCGCCTACGGCAAGCAGGACGCCTTCCCGGTGGACGTGTGGGTGCGGCGCGCGTTGACCGAGCTGTATTTCCCGCGCCGTCGTCCGTCCGAGAAGCGGCTGGCGCACTTCGCCAACACGCACTTCGGGCCGAACGCGGGTTACGCGCAGCAGTATCTGTTTCATTATGTCAGGGTGAAGAAGAGTGTTTAGTAATGCGCGATTAGTGTTTAGTCATGCCAGTCGTCTCGGGCGCGGCCGGCTTCCCGCCGCGGCTCAGCACTAACTACTAATCACTTTCCCCGTGTTCCTCGAAGTCACCTTCACTCCCGCTGAGTTCGCCGCGCTCCGCCAGCGCGACCTCTCGCAGACCGTCTGCGTCGTGTTCGACGTGCTGCGCGCGACTAGTTCGATGGTCACGGCGCTGGCGAATGGCGCGCGCGAAATCATCCCTGTCTGCGAAATCGCGGAAGCCGTGGCGTTGCGGGAGGCGCGGCCTGACGTGCTGCTTGCAGGTGAACGCGGTGGCGTGCGCATCCTCCGCGCGCAGACGGGCAGCGTGGACTTCGACCTAGGCAACTCCCCGCGCGAGTTTAGCCACGAGCGCGTCGCAGGACGCAGCATCGTGATGACGACAACTAACGGGACGCGCGCGTTGCAGGCGTGTCGCGGCGCGCGGCGCGTGCTGGTCGGGAGCTTTTTGAATCTCGGCGCAACCGTCGGCTGGCTGACCTGCGAGCAGCCGGAGAACTTGCTGGTGGTCTGCTCCGGCACGTATGCGGAAGCGGCTTACGAAGACGTGCTCGGGGCAGGCGCGTTGTGCGCTGCCGTGTGGCCGCAGTTCGGCGGCGGCCACGTGGCGGACTCGGCGCAGTTGGCCCGCGAGACTTACCAGCGCGGCTCGGCGGATTTGCCCTCGGCCGTCGCCGCCTCGAAGAACGCCCGCCGCCTGCTCGCGCTGCCCGCACTGCGCGACGACGTGGCGCATTGCTTTCAGCGGGACACCTCAAGCATGCTGGCAGAGATGACGGCGGATGGCGCGGTGAGGTTTGTCTCAGCCTAATTTTGCACCACAATTCCCGTCTTCCACCGCTAGCGATGCTTCACTAGCGTTCCCGCATGAAGCTTCGTTCTCTCGCCGGCCTTGTGCTTGCTTCCTTGCTCGCCCTAGCGCCCGTCCACGCCGCCGACACCGCGCGCCCAAATATCATCATCATCTTCGCTGACGACCTCGGCTACGGCGACCTCGGTTGCTACGGCCATCCGAACATCCGCACGCCGCACCTTGACCGCATGGCGGCAGAGGGGATGCGCTTCACGGAGTTTTACTCGGCGGCGGAGGTCTGCACACCGAGCCGTGCCGCGCTGATGACGGGCCGCTACCCGATTCGCAACGGAATGTGCCACGACCAGTTTCGCGTGTTGCGCAACGTCTCAATGGGACACCTGCCTGCAGGAGAAATCACGACTGCGGAGGCGCTCAAGGCGCGCGGTTACGCCACCGGCTGCATCGGCAAGTGGCATCTCGGCAACTGGATTAACAACCCCGCCGGTCACCCGCGCCAGCACGGCTTCGACTTCTACTTCGGCCTGCCCCACTCGAATGACATGAACGTCACGCCCGTCGCGCCCAAGGGCGCGGGCAAGCTCGCCGAGCAGCAGGCCGACTGGTGGAACGCGCCGCTCTTCCGCAACGAGGAACTCATAGAACGCCCCGCCGACCAGACCACGCTCACGCGCCGCTACACGGACGAGGCGGTGAAATTCATCCAGGCGAACAAGGCCAAGCCCTTCTTCCTCTACATCCCGCACACGTTCCCGCACACGCCGCTGTTCGCGTCGAAGGGCTTCGCCGGCAAAAGCCCGCGCGGCATCTACGGCGACGTGGTGGAGGAACTCGACGCGAGCGTCGGCAAAGTCCTCGACACACTGCGTCAGGAGAAGCTCGCGGAGAACACGCTCGTCTTCTTCACCAGCGACAATGGCCCGTGGCTCATCATGAACCAGCAGGGCGGCTCGGCGGGCTTGCTGCGCGATGGCAAAGGCTCGACTTGGGAGGGCGGGATGCGCGTGCCGGGCATCGCGTGGTGGCCGGGCAAAATCAAGGCCGCGCAAACCCAGCGCACGCTGGCTTGCACGATGGACCTCTTCACCACCAGCCTGAAGCTCGCGGGCGCGGACGTGCCGAGCGACCGCGCGATTGACGGCCTCGACATCCGCCCGCTGCTGTTCGGCACGGGCATGGTGCCGCGCGACGCCTACTTCTACTATCGCGGCACGCGGCTGATGGCGGCGCGCACCGGCGACTTCAAGGCGCACTTTATGACTCAATCCGGCTATGGCCAGCCGAAGGAGGAAGCCCACGCGACGCCGCAGCTCTTCAACCTTCGGGTGGACGCGAGCGAGACTTTCAACGTGGCGACCAATCACCCGGCGGTGCTGAGTCAAATCGCGCAGGCCGTCGAGCGGCACAAGGCGGCGCTGAAGACTGCGCCGAGCCAGCTCGTGGAAGCGGTGCCTGTGGCTGAGAAGAAGCAGTGACGCCCCGGCGAAGCGTCTTTCCACAGCGCGCCCACCATCAGGCGATGGGCGTCACCGTCTGGTCTTCCGTCTTCAGCTCCCCTTCCCAGCGGGCCATGACGGCGGAGGCGAGGCAGTTGCCGACGAGGTTCACCGTGGTGCGCGCCATGTCCATCAGCTCGTCCACGCCGAGGATGATGGCGACGCCTTCCAGCGGCAGGCCGAAGCTGGCGAGCGTGCCGGACAGGATGACCAGCGACGCGCGCGGCACGGCGGCGATGCCCTTGGTGGTGAGCATGAGCGTGAGCATCATCATGAGCTGCTGGCCCAGCGTCATGTCCACGCCCGCCGCCTGCGCGACGAAGACGGAGGCGATGGCGAGGTAGAGCGTGCTGCCGTCGAGGTTGAAGGAGTAGCCCGTGGGCAGGACGAAGGAGACGATGCGCTTGGGCACGCCGAACTCGGTCATGCGTTTGAGGGCGTCGGGCAGCGCGGCGTCGGAGGAAGTCGTGGAGAAAGCAATGAGCGCCGGCTCCTTCACGGCGCGGAGGAACTTGCGCAGCGGAATGCGCGCCCAGAGCGCGACGGGCACGAGCACCACGAGGCAGAACACGACGAGCGCGCCGTAGAGCGTCAGCACGAGCACCGCCAGATTCTTCAGCACGCCCATCCCGCTGTGCCCGACGGTCACGGCCATCGCCGCGCCGATGCCGAAGGGCGCGCAGAGCATCACGAGGCCGGTGAACTTGAACATGACTTCGCTCAGGCCCTCGAAGAAGTTGAGCATTGTCTCCTTGGGCTTGCCCTTCACCTGGGAGAGCGCGACGGCGAAGAGGATGGTGAAGACGACGACTTGCAGCACATCGTTGTTGGCCGCGCTCTCGAAGAAGCTGCGCGGCGCGATGTGCTCGATCATCTCCTGCGTGGTCTGCGTCTTGGCGGCGAACTCCTTGCCCTTGTCCGCCGAGGGCGGCAGCACGACGCCGACGCCGGGTTTGGTCAGGTTCACCGCCGCCAGCCCGATAGCGAGCGCGAGCGTGGTGACGACCTCGAAGTAGATGAAGGACTTGAAGGCGAGGCGGCCGACGGCCTTGAGGTCATCGCTGTGTCCCGCGATGCCGATGATGAGCGTGCCGACGAGGATGGGGACGATGATGCACTTGATGAGGTTGAGGAAGAGCTTGGAGACGACCTTGAGGTTTCGCGCGACCATCGGGTAGGCCGGCCGATTCTTGGCCAATTCAGCGGGGTAGGCATCCTCCAGTAGCAGGCGGTTGAGGCGCAGGCGAGCGCCCCCTTGCGGAGCTGTGGCGAGGAGCAGCTTCGTCTCGGCGCGCAGGTTGACGCCCCCAAACCTTTGGGCCTCGTAGAGGGACTCGGTGGAAATTATCCGGTTCAAGTCCTCCAGCAAAGCGACTCGCAGCGGTGCGGAGTTCGTCGCAGAGTAACTCGCGAGTGCTTCCTTTGTCGTATCGGGTAACTTCCCCCGAAGGTGGGTGGAAACCGTGTCCGGTGAACTCTTGAGCTTCGCAGCCAGCGAGGGCAAATCGGCGAAGTCGCCTGATTGAAAGGGTGCTGATTCCGCCGAGTCAGCCGCCGGCGTGGTCTCGGGAAAGGCCCAGCCGATGAAGATTCCCAAGCCCATGGAAATCAGAATCCATTTCGTGAGGCTGATACGGCGTAGGGCGTTCCACATAGGAGAGTCTTGTTCGCGCGGAAGCTAGGCGGGTGGACGAAGGGTGTCGAGCGGACAAAGGGACGACCTCAGCCGGAGCCATGCAACTGCAGCGCCGGCTTCAAAGCCGGCTTTGCGCGTTCGGACGAGAGAAGGCCAAGTCACGCCAGCGGCATTGGGCAGCCGCCAAACGGCGCTCGGAGGCCCACGAACGAATTAACGCGATGGGCTTGTCCCGGCCTAAGCCGGCTTGGGAGCCGGCGCTCCAGTCCGTCAGCGCACCAACTGAAACTCCGGCAGCATCAGCACGGCCCAGAGGAGGTCTTGCACGCCCAGCGCCGTCGGCTTCTCGCCGAGGACTTCGCGGGCGAGGGCGAGTTCCACAGTCGTCGGGACGCGGGCGAGAGCGAACTGGTAGAGCCACCTCGTCAGCGCATCGCTGTCCGACCACTGCTTCGTGAGGAGGCGGGATGCGCCCTGCTCCAGACGCGTCGCGAGGGTCTGGCCGTTGTTCAGGTCAATGGCCTCAAGCGTGTTCAGCTCGTTGGGGCGGACGCTGACGATCTGCTCGCGGTTCGGGCGGCCGAGCGCGCGCATGAAGAAGTCGCTCTTGAGCAGCGAGGCGCGGACCATCGGCTGCGCGGAGGTGGCGGCCTGCGCGAGCTGCGTGGCGAGCTGCTTGCCGACCTTCACGTTCCACAGCGCGGAGTTCGCGACCTCGACTGCTGCGCCGCCGGTCTGCGGCTCGGCCTTGAATTTGCCCTTCGCGTCTGGCTGGGAGTTGAGCGATTCCCATGTCGCGTCCGTTCCGATGGTGACGGTCGTGCCGTCGGAGAGCTTGATGCGGACCTCAAAAATGACACCGGCTGGATTCGGTCCGGTGCCGCCGTTCTTGGCGACGAGCACGATGTCGTTCGCGCCGGCTTTGAGTTTGGTTTCGAGGGCGATGGCTTCGGGGTTTTCCCAGTTGTCGCCGGACGCGACGAGCGCGCCGTTGACGTAGAGTTTGAACTCGTTGTCCGCCGTGGCCACGGCTCCGGCACGGACGGGGGCGGACTTGAGGGTGAACTTCTTGCGGGCCGTGAAGGTCTCGCCGGCCTTCGCGTTGCCGGCGTCGGCGTGGGACCAAATCCACTGGCCGGCGAGTTTCATCGCATCCACGGCTTCGGTGCTGGGTTTGCCGCGCACGACTTGAGCATCGAAGCGCGTGGGGGCGGTGCCGGTCATTTGCCAGACGGTGTCCACGAACTGCTCGGCGGTGAGGCGTTTGGCACGCGGGCCGGCGTAGGCGTAGGCCTGCTCGTCGGCGTCCTTGCCGAGGATTTGCGCGTGGGATTGGTAGGCGGCGGAGGTGGCGATGAGTTCGAGGGTTTTCTTCAGGTCGAACTTGTGCTCCGCGAGATGCGTGGCGAGGAAATCGAGGAGGTCGTGGTTCCACGGCTCGCTCTGCATCGCGTCGGTGGGGTGGACGATGCCGCGGCCCATGAGGCGGTGCCAGAGGCGGTTCACGATGGTGCGGGTGAAGCGGCCGTTCTCCGGGTGAGTCATCAGCGTGGCGAGTTGTTTCAAGCGCTCGGGCTGCGGGGCTTTCGCGTCCACCTGGCCCAGCTCGGGGAAGAGCCAGCTCGCCTGCGCGGCCTTGCCCACGGGCTTGTCGCAGCGGTGGAGTTCCAGTTTGCCGGTCGCGTAAATCGCCGCGAGACCGTAAGCCTCCTCAAGCTTCCAGCGGTCAATGAAGCTGTCGTGACAGGAGGCGCACTTGAGGTTGATGCCGAGGAAACTCTGGCCGACGGACTGCGCGAACTGAATCTCCGTGGTCGCGCCCGCGCTGACATCGCCGCGCCACTTGATGCCAGCGGCGAAGCCTTCGCTCTCGGGCGTGTAGGCGATGAGTTCGCGGGCGAACTGGTCGTAAGGCTTGTTGTCCGCGAGCGCGCGGTATAGCCACTTGGTGATCTGCTTGCGACCGCCGGTGATGAAGCCGGTGCCGGAGTAATCGTTGCGGAGGAGGTCATTCCAGAATGTCAGCCAGTGCTCGGCGTAGGCGGTGTCGTTGGCGAGCAAGTCGCGCACGAGCTTGGCACGTTTGTCGGGCGACTTGTCCGCGAGAAACTTCGCGAGCGCTTCCGGCTCCGGCAACAGGCCGACGAGGTCGAGGTGCGCGCGGCGGGCGAAGGTGGCGTCGTCCACGGGCTTGGGCGTCGCGGCTTTGCGCTTGGCGAGGTCGGCGTCGAGGATGCGGTCAATGGCATTGCTGCGGCCCGCGACCACGGGCGGGAGCGTGGGTCGGCGCGGCTTGAGCGGTGGCTCATAAGCGGGCTTCTTGAAGGCGAAGCCCTCCTCCCACGGCGCGCCGGCATCAATCCAGTCGCGCAGCAGCTTCACCTTCTCGGGTGAGAGTCGCGCACCCTTGGGCGGCATTTGCTTGTCCGGGTCTTTGCTCGTGATGGCCTCGATGAGCGGGGACTTCGCGGCGTTGCCGGGGATGACGGCCTTGCCGCTCTCGCCGCCCGCGAGGAGCGACGCGCGGTCGTTCATGCTGAAGCTGCCCTTCTTCTTGTCGCCCGTGTGGCACTCGCCGCAATGCTCGCGGAGGACGGGGACGATCTGGTGGGAGAAATCCACCTTCGCCGGCGCGGCAGACGTGGCTGAAGTGAACGAAGCGACAACGGCTGCGAAGGCGAAGCGGAGCTTGAACTGCATGGCTGGAAGCATGGTGAAACTCAGACGGGTGGACAAGCAGGCTTGCTTCAAAAGCAAACCATGTAGCCGCCGAGGTGAGGAGGCGGCTTCAACCGAGCGCAACAGAGTCCGCCTCCTTACCTCGGCGGCTACGAGGTTTGTGGAACGCGAGGCGGGTGAACGTCACTGGACGTTGTAGTAGCAAAGCCACGTGCCGAGCCGGGAGCCGAGAAATATTTTGCTCTCCTTAAACCAAGTCACGCTGCCGTCTTCGAAGAGGAAGTTGCCGCCTTCCATCATGCCGGTCGAGCCTCGATGGCTGGTGGTGGCGACCATCTGGCCTCCCACGTTCACCTTCACGGTCGGCGTTCCGACCGGCTTGGCTTCGGGCATCGGAGTAAGCGTTGCCGCTCCAATCTGAATCTGAAGCATGTCGCCGATCATCGGGCCTTCCCGATACTGGCTGTCCAGCCGCGTGCGCTGGAGCCACTGGGCGACGTTGCCGGCTCCGATGGTCGTGCGCGCCGCAACTTGATTGGCCGGCCGGCCCATCAGGTAGAAATATCCAGCAAGCTCCTGATGCGGCACGTCTGGGTTGCCGTAGTTGACATTCCCAATGAGATTCGCCCTGTCGTAGGCGCGGTGATACTCGCCGGTCGGGCAGAAGAGCGGGCTGTTCTTGGTGCTGGAGGCATTCGTGGTGGCTGGGATCAGGTAGTATTTGAAGAGGCGCAACACTGACGGACCGATCCAGCTCTCGTCCCCCCCATAAGTTCCGACGCCAGCGATGACATCCGTGCCGGGTGGGATCTTGTTGTCATGGTCTCCGGCGTAAGCGGTGATCGCCACACCCCATTGCTTCATGTTGCTCGTGCAAAGCGCCTTGTTCGCCGAGTTCTTGGCCTTGGCCAGCGCGGGCAGCAGCATCCCCGCAAGGATCGCGATGATGGCGATGACGACGAGCAGTTCGATCAAGGTGAACCCTGCGGCCCTGGGCAGGTTGTTTCTGGACTTCATGTGCGCGTTTGTAGCACTGGGCCGCTCCCACGCAATCCCTTAACTCGCTGAGGCCCGGTGGCTGGGGCGCACATCAGCTTCTGAGAAGTCGCGTGGCGACGGGCGATGATAACCGTGGGTTTCAACCCACGGACCGGCCCCCGCAGGGACGCGTCGCGTAGCGACGATTAAATGGGCGCACGTAGATGCCCACGCCTGAGCGGCGCGGGCAGAGGTCAATTCGCCAGCAGGTCGAGATGCTGGAGCGCCTCGGGGGTGAGCGCCCACTTGCCGCTCTTCTGCGTCAGGAACTTGCGGCAGCCGTTCTTCTTCTGCTCGGCGTCGTTGACTGAGAGGAGGTGATACTTGGCCGTGTAGTTCTTTGCCTCGCCCGGCGTGCGCGGGGTGATCTGGCAGGGAACTCCGTTGAAGTTCAGCGCGACTTCGTAGGCTCCGATGCCTTCCTTGTCAGTGGCGGGGTTGCGTCGCACGAGCGCGGGGTGGCGTCGCGCGAAGGCGAAGTCGCTCTTGTGGACGAGGACGCGGCACAGCTCGGTCTGGGACTGGATGAATTGCAGGAGGCTGAACTTGTCGCCCTGCGCCCGCTGTTGGAGCAGGACGGCGCGCGGGTCGAGGCCGAGAAGGTTGCGGCCGTTCCAGTTGCCGTGGTCGTTGCGCAGGCCGGCGAGGTTCGCCTCGTGCCATTGCGCGTAACGCTCGCTGGCGACGAGGTCCACCTCGAAGTGTAGATGCGCGCGCTCGGCGGCGATGCGGGTCTTGGTGTTTGTTGTGCGGCCCATGACGCCGAGGGTTTCGCCCGCCTTGACGGCGACGCCGGATTTCAGTTCCTCGCGGATGTTGGCGAGGTGCGCGTAGAGCGTGAAGACTTCCAGACCTTCGATGCGGTGCCGCAGGATGAGGTAGTTGCCGTAGTTCGAGAGGCCGGACTTCCGGTTGACGTAGGCGACGGTGCCGCTGGCGGAGGCAAGCACGGGGTCGGTCGGCTCGCCCTTGCGGTCGCGCTGGGTCCACTTGATGTCAATGCCCTCGTGGAGTTGGTGACCGTCCGAGCGCACGCAGCCGAACGTGCCGCTCTCCCAGGTCTTGCCGGGCGTGGGGGCGAAGTAGCGTTCTTCGCCGCCTTTCTCGAAGAGTGCGCGGCTGGCTGTGGGGAGTTGGAAGGGCTGGCCGTTGGCGGCGGCACAGAGGAAGGGAACGGCAAGCAGGACGGCGAGACGCGAGACGGCGTTCATCAGTCCTTGTATTTCTTCAGCTTGGCGACGGCTTTGTTAAGCCCGGCCACGATGCGCAGCGCTTCCTCCCGCGTGGCGTCGGGACGGAACAGGAGCGTGCCGTCGGCGATGCGCCGCTCCATGCGGAAGGTGCCGATCCAGCGCGGCTCGGGGAACTGGCTCATGATGGCGATTCGCTTGCCGCGATAGGACATGGACATCGTGTCCAGTGTGTGCGCGCCCTCACGGTCGAATTGCAGGTGGATGGCGAACTCGCCGTCCTTCCCGTCCCAGAGCTGGGCGACGGCGAGGTTCGGCTCGCCGAGCATCGCCCCTGTGACGTGGAAGGTCTGGGGTTTCTCCCGGCCCACGGTGATCTGCTTGCTCATCCCGGTGATCGGGTCGGGATGGCTCTCGAGGTGGAGGCGGACGGTCGCGACCTCCACGCTGCCCTTCTGCGAGGAGCCGGGGCCAGTCGTTTCGCAAGCGGAGAGGGCGGCCGCAGCGAGTGCCACTAAATAGAGATTGAAGCGGCCGCAGCTGAACTTCATAGTGCCCGCCAGCCAACAAAAACAGGCCGGCAAAGTAAAGAAGTTATGGGCAGACAATCCAACAAAGTGCAGAAACGTCAGCGTCGTAAAAGCTACCTCAAGCGCAAGAAAGAGGCCGTCAAGACGACGGCGGCCGCCAAGAAGAAGCCTTAAAGCCTCGGCGCTCATCCATCAACCACACCGCCCGGAAACGGGCGGTGTTTTGCTTTTTTGGCGCAGAGCTTCAGACCGCGTTGTTCACAACGCGTGTTCACCAGCGCATTGATACGTGTGCATATCTTTATTCGACACATGCGGAAAGCCTGTGAACATTGGCGTTTCTTCCCCCGTGTGATTTGAGCATCGGGGAAACGCCCGGTGAACAACCTGTGGGTATGAATTCGTTGTCGGATGAGAGACTCGTGATAATCTCATCAGAGTTCATTGAAAGAACCGGAGCGGGTGCGGCGGACGAAAGAAAGCCGAGGAAGTTCCGAGGATAATCCCAGGTGACTGGGGAAAGGTCAGGACAGGCTGGTTGGCCTGGCCCCTCTGAAACGCGGTGCCGCAAGGCGCGCGTGGGGAGGCAGAATTCACCAGCTCCTCTGGCGGGCGTCGCAGCCCGTCACACGCGATTGAGGAGCTTGGCAGCGAGGGGCGATTAGAAGCCGACCCGAGCTGAGTCAAGTAGCGCAGGCTGGTTTCGGGCCTGTGTGAATCGCGGTTACCCAGAGGGTATCCGGTTGCTACCGTGTATCAGCACGGGGCGGGCAGCTCTGGCGGTCGTCGCAAGGCGGCTGACAGTCAAAGCCACCGAAAGGTGGACAAAAAAAGCGTCCGCACCGGGAAGGACACGAGGTCTGGGCAAGGCCCGTGAAAACCTTCCGCAATGTCGGCGATGCTACAAATGGCACCGCTGGCCTGTGAGCCAAACGCAACCTGAGAGTTAAGAGGCGAGACCCGTGGCACGGGGCAAACGCACCGCCAAAAGCGGCGGCTGTCCCCGAGCTAAGTGGTCAAGACGCGGACCGCAAACATAGTCGTGTCTTGACCTGGTTCGCGGGCCGGTGGCGCAACCACCAGCCCAAGCGAGCTGAAAAGCCTCACTCGAAATCCAGTGGCCGCAAGGCGCTGGACGGCCCTGCTGCGAGGCCGAAGACTCCGCTTGCCGTGGAGAACAGCGTCGGGAAGCCGGCAGCCCCGCGAGGGCGCGCCTAATGCCGGTCCGGGAAAGAGAGCTTGGCGCACTCCCATCCCCCGTTTTGCCCCCGTCGGGCCGCAAGGTCCGGCGGGGGCATTCCGTTTTCATCGCCTCACTTTTTCGCGCCGTTCTGGCCGCGTCTTTTTTTCTGTCCCGTCCTACACCTTTGAGGCAAGGTCCTCCGCGTTCCGCTTGTGGGCCGTTTCCAAAAGCAGCCATGTTGGACCGGGTCAAAGTCATTCAGGGCGACATCACGAAGCAGACTGTGGATGCCATCGTCAACGCGGCGAACACGACCCTGCTCGGCGGTGGTGGCGTGGACGGCGCGATCCATCGCGAGGCCGGCCCGCACCTCGTCTGGGAATGCCGCAAGCTCGGCGGCTGCCCGACTGGCGGCGCACGCATCACCAAGGGCTACTACCTCCCTGCCAAGCACGTTATCCACGCCGTCGGCCCCATCTGGCAGGGCGGCACCTGCGGCGAGGACAAACTGCTGGCCCGCGCCTACCGCAGCGCCTTTGAGCTGGTAGAACAACACGGCATCACGAGCGTTGCCCTTCCAGCCATCAGCACCGGTGCGTATCGGTTCCCCCTCGACCGCGCCACGCGCATCGCAGTGCGCGAAACCCGCTCCTGCCTGGAGCGCAACTTGACCCTCAAGCTCGTCCACTTCGTCTGCTACGAACGGCCCGCCTACGACGCCTACGTGGCGGCCGTTGCGGAGACCTTCGGTTGATCCTGAATCCCGAGCAGAAATCGCGGTGATGCATTACCCACGCATGGAGCGCGGCGTTCACGCCGCAGAAAGCTGGGGAGCAAAAGGGTGCCCGGAAGTCTGTTGTCCCACGCACATTTCTGCGGCCTGAAGGCCGCGCTCCGCTCCGGCTACTTTTCGATGACCCGGTAGTAGCGGCGCAGGCTGTTGGTGATCGAGGAATCGTCGAGCTGCAGCATCCCGCCCACCACGGAGAAACCGTTCGTCAGCGTCACCCACGCCGTGTTCGTGCCCAGCAGATTCGTCGCGGCCTGCACCTCGATCTTCGCGAGGTCCACGGCGCTGGCCTGCTCTCCGTTGTCATCCGTGAAGCGCAGTCGGAACGGCGCGCCGGGCGTGAAGACCGGCGGCTCGACCCGCTGGGCCACGCGCACGCGCACGAGCGCGTTGCTGCTGGCGGCGCTGCCCGCGATGTTCGTCACCACCGCCTGATACACACCGTTGCTCAGGCGCGTGACGTTCGTCAGCGTGAACGTGGTGTTCGTCTCGCCTGCCAAATCGCCGCCGTTGAAACGCCACTGGTAGAACAGGGGAGCCGCGCCGGTGGCGGCCACGCTCAACGTCACCGGCATCAGGGCCGCGTAGTTTGAGCTGGCCCGGAAGAGCGTCACGTCCGTCGGGTGCGTGGTGATGGTCGGCGCGAGCAGCACCGTGAGCGACACCGGCGCGCTGGTGATGGACCCGGCCACGTTCGTGGCGATCACGTAATAACCGCCCGCCTGCGCGCCCTGAGCGCCGAGCACCAGCAGGTTCGTCGTGCTGACGCCGGAGTAACCTGCCGAGTTCGTCAGCCGCACGCCGTCCCTAAACCACGCGAAGGCCGGGGCGGGCATGCCGCTCGCGGTCGCGGCGAAATTCGTCGTCGCGCCCTGAAGCACCGTTGCGGGCTGCGGCAGGCTGAGGAACACCGGCGGCGCGTTCACCGTCAGCGTCGCGAACGCGCTCGTGACGAGGCCCACCGAGTTGAACACCTGCACGAAGTAATTCCCCGCGTCCGCCAGCGTCGCGTTCGTGACCGTCAGCGTCGGCGCGTCGTTGCCGGGGAGCGCGACGCCGCCGCGCACCCACTGGTAGCTGAACGGCGCGGTGCCGCTCGCGGCCACGCTGAACGTCGCGTTCGACCCGGCCAGCACCGTGATGCTCACGGGCTGGTTCGTGATGACCGGCGGGAAGATCGGCGTGACCGTGAGCACGGCCGGCGCGCTCGTCACCGCGCCGAAGACATTCGTGACCACGACCGTGTAGGTGCCGTTCGCATTCGTCGTGGAGCCGAGCGGGAGGATGTCGAAGACCTCTCCGGCGAGATTCGTGCCGTTCCTGCGCCACTGGTAGCTCAACGGCGGCGCGCCCACCGCCGTGACCGAGAGCAGGCTCGCAGTGCCCTGCAAGACCGTCAGGCTCTGCGGCTGAACGGTGATGAACGGCACGCCGCTGGTGTCCACCGTGAGCGTGGCGGTCGCGCTCGTCGCGATGCCCAAGGCGTCGCCCACGAGCACGCTATAACCGCCCGCACTTCCCGGGACAACGGACGCGATGGTGAACGCTGAGTTCGTCGCGCCGACGATGTTCGTCCCGTTGAAGCGCCACTGATAGCTGACTGGCAACGTGCCCGTGGCGGCGACGCTGAAGGTGACGGGCTGCGTGACGCCGATGTTCTGCGACGCGGGCTGCGTGGAGATGACGGGCGGTTGTGAAGTGATGGTGGCGAGGAAGAGGTCGCTCGAACCGGCGTGCGTCAGCGTGAACGGCCCAAGCGCGGCCTGTCCGCCGAGCGTGCCTGCGATGTGCAGATTGGAATTCGCGTCCAGCACCAGCCCGTTCACGAAGTCGTCGCTGGTGCTCCCGAATGTTTGCGCCCAGAGGAAGTTTCCGCCCGCGCTGAACTTGGTCACCAGCGCGTCGCGCCCGCCGAGACTCGTCACGCTCGGGGTGCCGAGGAGGCCGGTGCCGGTGTAGTTGTTGGCGAGATAGACATTTCCGATCACGTCAGTAGCCAGCGCGCCATTGTCCCTCGTCAAGCCGTCGGTGCCACCAGCCTCGCGCGCCCAGAGGACGGTCCCTGCGGCGTTGAGCTTGAGCAACAGACCCGTGCCGGCGGAGCCGTTGGAAGGCGTCAGCACGCCGGGGCCAAAATTGACCGCCGCGTCAAAGTCACCCGAGGCGAAGACATTGCCGAACGCGTCGGTCGCCAGCCGCATCACACGCTCCGCGCCGGGGCCGTTCAGCCCGCGCGTCCACACTGGCGCGCCCGTGGCGGCGGTGAACTTGGCGACGAACGCGTCCGCGTCGCCGCCGCCATAGGGCAGGGTGACGCCGCCTATGATCGCGTTGGTGTATGTGGCGCCGGGCTGCCCGTAGAAACCGCCCAAGAAAACTCCGCCGGCATTATCGATCGCCACGGCCATGCCGACGACATTCTGGCTGGTGCCCGGCGCGCGATCCGAGGCTTGAATCCACTGCACGTTGCCCGCGCGGTCGTATTTCACGAGATAGCCATAAATCTCTGGGCGACCGAAGAGCACGGATCCGAAGAAGTTGGTCCGGTCCGCCGCGCCGGCCACATAAACGAAGCCCGACGCGTCCACGGCCACGGCGAAGTTGCGCTCCTTGCCGGCGTTGGCAGTCACGCCATTGTCCTCGATCTTGTGGAACCCCGTGAGCACGCCGTCCGTGCTGAGGCGCAACGTGAACGCGGCAAGGTTCACGGCGATGCTAATCGCGCCGTTGGTGCCGAACACCGCGTTGTTGTTGAACCAGCCCACGACAACCACGTCGCCGTTCGGGTCGAGCGCGAGGCCGGTGGCGCGATCCTCGCCGGGGCCGCCGCACTGCGCCGCCCAGAGCACGGTGCCTGCGGGGCTGACCTTCGCGACGAAGATGTCGTCGCCACCAGCGCTGACCAAGTTCGTCGTGCCGAGGGCGAGCGTGCCGGTGAAGAAGCCGGCGAGATAGGAATTGCCCGCCGCATCGCGCGCCAGCGCCTGCACGGAATCCGCGCCCGTGCCGCCGAGGCGCACGGCGGCGGTGAACGGCAGGGGATTAGAACTCGGCGTGACCGTGACCACGGCGGGGGTGCTGGCGATGGAGCCGAAGGCGTGGGTCACGAGCACGTCGTAGGTGCCGGCGGCGTTGGTGGTGGCGTTGACGATGGTGTAGGCGGCGTTGGTCGCGCCCGCGAGGTTGGTGCCGTTCAAGCGCCACTGGTAAGTCACTCCGCCCGTGCCCGTGGCCCCGACGGTGAACGTGGAGTTCTGCCCCGCCAGCACATTGCCTCCGATGGGCTGCTGGCTGATGACGGGCGGAATCGAAGCAATTCGTGCATGGAAGATGTCGCGCTGCCCCAAGCTGCTCAACGGGGTGGCATCCAGCGCCAGGCTGCCGAGGAATTCTCCGGACACGAGTATCCCGCCGGTAAAGTCCGTCGCCAGTTCAGTCCCGGTGATGTTTTGTCCGCTGCTGCTACGGCGGACCCACCGCTGAATGCCGTTTGCGTCGTAGTGAACGACAAACAGGTCGGACGCCCCGGAGTTCGCCAAGGGCGTCGCGCTGAACGTGGCCGCGTTGTTAAAACTGCCAGCCACAAAAACGTTGCCCTGCGCGTCCACACCCACCGAGGAGGCTCCGTCGGTGCCACCACCGCCCGCCTGACGCGCCCAAAGCACATTGCCCGCAGGGTCGAGCTTCGCGGTGAACACGTCAGCGCCGCCGACGTTGTTCAGCGTGTTGGTGCCGAAGGCGACGGAGCCACGGAAGTTGCCGGCGACATGCACGCTGCCATCCAGGCCAAGGTCCAGCGCACTGATGGCATCGCTTCCACCTGCGCCAAACTGCTGGGCCCACTGGGCTGCTCCAGCGGAATTCAACTTCAACACATACGCATCATCCGATCCCGCGCTCGACAAGAACGGCGTCACGAACTGAACCGTCCCTTGGAATGAACCAGCGACGTAAACATTGGTCGCGCCGTCCAGCCGGATTTTTCTCGCGGTGGGCGTGCCGGTGCCGCCGAGGGCTGAGGCCCAGACGAGCGCGCCGGTCGGCCCATATTTCGCGACGAAGCCATTGCCCGGTGCCGAGCCGCTGACGAACTGGATGCCGCCAAGGTCCGTCGTGCCGTTGAACTCACCGGAGACATAAGCGTTCCCGGCAGCGTCGGCTGCCACGGCGTAGGCGGCATCGTCCCCAGCGCCGCCCGCCTTGCGCGCCCAGATCAAGTTTCCGTTGCGGTCGTAGCGCGCGAGGAACAAGTCGCCGACGCCGGACGCGGTCAGGTTCGTGGTGCCGAAGCTCGCCGTGTTTTGGAAACGACCGCAGAAGAAGACATCGCCGTTCGCAACCGCAGCCACGCCGAAGCCGGATTCGTCTCCCGTGCCGCCGACCGTGCGCGCCCACAGGACGCTGCCGCTGGGGCTGACCTTGGCGATGTAAGCGTCAAAGAGGCCGGACGAGACGAGGACGTTGGTGCCGATGGTTGTCGTGCCTTGGAAGGAGCCGGACAGATACGCGCTGCCCGATGCGTCCCGCGATTGGAACAGGAGCGAGTCGTCCTGAGTGCCACCGACGGAGAGCGCACGCTGAAACTCCGGTGCCAAATCCAGCGGGGTGATGCGGATGTTGCGGAACTGCACGGTGGAGCCGTTGTCCTGCAACACCACGGGGCCGGGCGTGGGGCCTTCTGCCATGCCGCCGGCGGTCGGGCCGGTGATGATCGTCTCGTTCTGCACGGTCACGCCGTTGAGCACGACGGTGACGCGCGCGTTGGCGACCTTCGTGTTCCCGTTCCACTGCGCCTGACGGAAGGTGATGTCGTAGGTCTGCCACTGGCCGGCGGGCAGGGCGGCGTTGACGCTGGCCGGGGTCTGGTTCCAGACCGCGCCGATGTCGTTGCCGCCCGGCACGGTGACGCCGAAGGAGTTGAAGATCTGGATCTCGTAGCGGTTCTGGAGGTAGATGCCGCTGTTGCCGTTCGCGGCGTCCGTGGGGCTGGGGCAGCGGAACTCCGCGTGGAGGATGAAGTCGCCGAAGCTCTGCGTGCTCTGGATGCTGCCGGTGCCGGGCACGACGAGCAGGGTGTTCGACGAGGTGAGCGTCCACGGCACCGCGCCGCCGCCGACGCGGATGAAGTTGCCCACGTCGCTGTTGGTGGCGAAGAGCGTCTTGGCCTCGCCCTGGCCCAGCACGTTCAACGTCGCGGCGGCGCTGGTGACGGCGACGCTGTCGAGCTGCGTGATGCGCACATCGTAGCTGCCCTCGTGGACGGAGTAGGCGGCGGGGATGGTGAGGGCAGAGTTCGTCTGGCCGGGGACGTTGGTGCCGTTCAAGCGCCACTGGTAGGCGAGCGGCGCGTAGCCCGCCGCCGCGACGCCAAGCGAAACGGGCGCGCCCTGATCCACGGTGAGGGCTTGCGGCTGCGCTAGAATGGTAGGCGCGGCGGGGCGGGCCTTGCCCGAGGTGCCGGCGGCGACGATGGATTGAATCTCCGTGGGAGCGAGCGCGCGGTTGTAGATGGAGACTTCGTCGAGTTGGCCGTTGAAGAAGGAGCTGCCCTCCGCCCAGCCAATCGTAAGATTCGAGCCAGCATCCGAGATCGTCACGGTGCTGGTCTGCGACGACAACGGCAGGCCATCCGCAAACAGCGTGAAGGTGGTGCCGCTCCGCTGCACGGCTAGGTGATGCCACTGGTTTGTCGAGGGAGAGTAGGGGACTGTGGCCAGGAAGACACCGCCACCAAGGCCGGGGCCGTTGACGTGGAAGGTGAGGGTCCCGTTGGCCTGGTATCGGAAGAACCACTTCGGTTGGTCGTTGCCCAGCCCGGAGTCAAAGCCGATCAGATCACCGGTCACGTTGGTGGCCCGGAAATTCGCCCACAACTCGACGGTGAAACTATTGGTGCCAAAAACCCAGAACGGGCTGGGCGGAATGCTGATGAGCTGGCTCGCGCCGTTCAGGTCGAAGGCCGCTCCCACTTTGCCGGCGGAGGTCGTCGCGCCGCTGATAAAGCTGCCGTGGTTGGTCCAGGCGTAGTCCACCGCGAAACCATCACCGGCCCACCAGCCGACGACGCCCGTGGGCACGGGCACAGGGCCGACGGAGGCCGGAATCTTGGCGAAGTAAAAGTCCTGCTGCCCCGCGTTGGTGAGGGTGAACGGGGCAAACGTGGTGCTCGCGTTGTAGTTGCCGGCGACGAACGCGTTGCCGCCCGCGCTCACCGCGAGGTTCTTGCCGACGACGGTCCCGGAGCTGTCGGCGGACTTGAGCCAGACGGGGTTTCCAGCGGCGTCCAGCTTCACCGTGAAGGCGCTTTGCCCGCCGGTGGCGTTGGTCACGGACAAGGCACCGGCGAAGAACGTGCCGCGAAAGTTTCCGTGGAGGTAGATGAAGCCCGACGCGTCCACGCCCACGCCCAAGCCGCTGTCCGCCGCAGTCCCGCCGAAGCTTTTGGCGAAGATGGCGTTTCCGTTCGGGTCGTATTTCGCGACGAAGGCGTCCTGTCCGCCTGCGCTGGTCAGCGTGAACGGACCGAAACCGGCCACGCCGCCGAACTCGCCGATGACGAAGGCGTTGCCATTCGCGTCCCCCGTGAGCTCCTGTGGAAAGTCATTGCCGGAGCCGCCGCTCTGCCGCGCCCAGATGAGCGCGCCGTTGGCGTCGTATTTTGCGAGGATGGTATCTGACGGGCCGGAGGCGACGAAGGAGTTCGTGCCCAAGGTCATCGTGCCGGCCAGGCTGAACGTGGTGTAGCAATTCCCGGAGGGATCCACGGCCACGCTGACGCCGCCATCCTGGCCGGGGCCGCCCTGTTGCCGCGCCCAGAGGACGCTGCCAGCGGGACTGAGCTTGACGAGGTAGGCATCATCCATGCCGGCGCTGGCAAGGACATTGGTGCCGAACGTCACGGTGCCGCCGACAGGACCGCTGCCGTTGAAATTGCCACCGAGGAAGATATTGCCAGCGAGGTCGGTCGCCACGCGACGGCTGCCAGTGCCAGCCTGGCCGCTGTAGCTGTTAACCCACTGAAGAGTTCCCGCCGGATCGTATTTCGCGACAAAGACGCTGCCGATGCCCGGAGTGGTGATGTTCGTCGAGCCGAAGGAAGCCGTTCCAGTCAGGTCGCTGTGGACGATCACGTTGCCGAGAGCATCCACCGCGACGCCGTAGCCGGCGGCGGTCGCTCCCACGCCTCCCACACGCCGGACCCATTGGCAAACGCCGTTGGTGTCGAACTTCGCGACGAAAGCGTCCGTGGTTCCCAGCGCTGTCAGGTTGGTGGTCCCAAATGAGATCGAGCCGGAAAAAGTCCCGGCGACCACCATGTTGCCGCTGTTGTCCACGGCGACCACCGTGGCCGAGTCGTTTCCTGTGCCGCCGAAATTCTGTGCCCACTGGTAAGGCGGGGCTTGTGAGTTGGTCAGCACGGTGAGGGTGGCGATGCTGCTGGTGATGCTGCCGAAACTGTTCGTCACGATGACGAAGTAGCTGCCCTCTGCGTTGGTCTGGACGTTGTTGCGTGCGAGGCTCGGGGAGGTCGCGCCGCCGAGGACGTTCGAGTTGAAGAACCATTGGTAGGCCAGCGGCAGCGCACCGTTCGCGGAGACGGCGAAGGTCACGTTGTTGCTGCGGAAGACTGTCTGGTTCAGTGGCTGCGTGGTGATGGCCGGGGGCGCGGTGGAGTTGGTGATGGTGAGCGTGACGACAGTGCTGGTGACGCTGCCGACGGTGTTGGTGACGACGACGAAGTAGGTGCCGGAGTTGGTGACCTGCGCGGGGTTGAAGGTGAGCGTGGGGAGCGTCGCGCCGGGGATGGGGCCGTTGGTGAAGAACCATTGGAAGGTGGGCGAGGGCGCGCCGCTGGCGGTGACGTTGAGCGAGACGCTGCCGCCCGTTGCGAGCGAGGCGGATAGCGGCTGAGTGGTGATGACGGGCGCGACGCCGGTGGGTGCCGGGGTGATGCGGCGGACCTTGTGGTTGTCCCGGTCGGCGACGAAGAGGTTGGTGTTGCTGTCGAAGGCCAGGCCGAAGGGCGCTCTCAATTGCGCGAGCGGGGCCGGGCCGCCGTCGCCCGTCGAGCCGGCCGTCCCTGTGCCGGCGAAGGTGGAAATGTTGCCGTTGGTGCCGACGAGGCGGACGCGGTTGTTGGTGCTGTCGGCGATGAGGAGCGAGCCGTCCGGGTGAACGGCGATGCCGTGCGGGAAGTTGAGCTGGGCGGTGATGGCTGTGCCGCCGTCGCCGCTGAAGCCGGCAGTTCCGTTGCCGGCGACGGTGGTGATGACGCCGCTGCTGATGCGGCGGATGCGGTGGTTGTCAGTGTCGGTGAAGAAGATGTCGCCTGCCGCGTCACGCGTGATGCCGCGCGGCTGCCGCATCCGGGCGAGAAGACCTTGCGCGCCGTCGCCGGAGAAGCCCGCCACGCCCGTGCCGGCGAAGGCGACGATGTCACTGTTGACGGCGAGCAGGCAGCGGATGCGGTTGTTGTTCTGGTCGGTGATCAGCACATCGCCATTGGCGAGCACCACGACGCCGAAAGGGCTGTCCAACTGCGCGGCCACGCCGGGGCCGGTGTCGCCGGTGTTCCCAGGGGTTCCGTCGCCGGCGACGGTGGTGATGTCGCCGGTGGCAACATCCACGCGGCGGACGCGGTGGTTGCCGGTGTCGGCGATGATGAGGTCGCCGTTGGCGGGGTCCACGGCGACGTCGTTGGGGTTGTTGAGCTGGGCGGCCGTGGCTGCGGCACCGTCGCCGCTGAAGCCCGCCACGCCCGTGCCGGCGATGGTGGTGATGTCGCCGGTGGCCGCGTCCACACGGCGGATGCGGTGGCCGGCGCGCTCGGCGATGAAGAGATTTCCCACAGCATCTGTGGCGACGCGATAGGGGAGATTGAGCGTGGCGGCGGCGGCGGGCGAGCCATCGCCGGTGGAGCCGGCGACGCCGGTGCCGACGCCGGTGGTGATGGTCTGCGCGGTGGCGAGGGGCGCGCCCAGCAGAAGGAGGAAGGCCAGGCCACCGAGGCCGGAGAGGATTCGTTTCATGTGCTTGCTTTGATCAAGAAGGAACAGACGCGCCGCCACGTAACAAGGTTCGCCATTTCGCTGGTTGATCCAAGGCGGATGGCAGCAGAAAAACCGCGTCCGGTCAAAACGATTCCCTGTCTCTGAAGGTCGTGCGTGAGGAGATTTGGCAGAGGAATGGGGGCAAGCGAATGGGAAGGGGGAAGGGGGACGGACTTCGGGCAGCAACGGGCGGCGAGGAGCGCGGCATTGATGCCGCAGAAGCATGCTCACGCCAGAGCTGCACGGGGCGCTTTTTTCTGCCGGGAGTCTCTGCGGCATGAATGCCGCGCTCCTGGCGCATTGACTGCATCGCCCGGCTTACGGCGTCGGGCGGCTGAGGAAGCGGAAGAACTTGCCGGGAGTGGAGAGGTCATTGGTGCGGGCCATCGAGGAGTCGAGGGCCTGGACAAAACCGGCGGGGTCGTTGGTGAAGGGCTGGCGCAGGTCGAGGGTGGATTGCGGCTGGTAGAAGAACCCGCGGAGGGTGTCGGCGCGCAGTTCGACTTGAGTTGAGTTCAACGACCGGACCGAGAGCAGGCTCGGGGAGTTCGTGACCGAGCCGTCGAAGTATTTTCGTGCCAGCGCCCAGACCCCTTGCCCGCAGGTCGCGCCCACGCGGCGGCCGGCGAAGTCATCCGCCGGAGGATGGATGCCGCCCCAGATGCGCGAGAGGCCGACCTGATCGGCGGCATCGAAGTAGGTGGCCCATTGCAAGGTGACAGGCTGGGACGGGCCAAGCTCGTTGAGGAGGTTCGTGATGGTGTAGGTGCCCATGCCGCCGGGGAAAAACTGCGAGCCTGTGATGGCCGTGAGCAGCTCCGCGATGGAGCGGCTGAAGGTGCTGTGGCCGGAGATGTAGCCGGGGAAGGCGGGCGTGACGAAGTTGGTGCGTTGATATGTGGTCCAGGTGTCGGCGTGGACCCAGCGGACGCCGTTGGCGTTGGTGCGCTGCGGGGTTTCACCGGGCCATGAGAGGAGGGCGATCTTTCCCGGCGTCAGGTCCGCGTGTCGTCCCGAGGCGACTGAAGTGGTGGTCACCAGCTCGATGAGGTTCGTGATGAGCGGCAGGCCGTTGGTGTTGTAGGGTGGGCTGCCGGGTTCGCTGGACTGGCCCAGACCGCCGAGGAAGCGAACCGCGCCGAGGGGCCGCCAGGCGTCGTAGTAACGCTTGATGGACCATGCGGCACAGGCTGCGTCGTGGGCGGCGGCGTTCATGGAGAAATACACTTTCACGTCCCACTCCAGGTCATCCACGGTCGGCCCGGTGCCACCGATCTTCTTCACCGTGAGCGGATGATCGGCGACGTCGTTGGCCACGACGTTCCAATGGCCGGGCGGGGTTTCGGACGTGGGGCCGTCGGCCCAGAACTCGGTGAGCGCGCGGGTGTAGTCGCCGCGCTTGACGATGTTCGGGGCGTAAGGGAGGCCGGTGACGGGGTTCAGCGGACGACCTTTGCCATCGTTGGTGCCGAGGGAATTGTTGCCAAAGGATGCGGGCGAGATGTCCACCGTTACGTTGTCGTTGGTCGCAAGCTCGCTGCTTGCACGGATGACGGCCACGACGTTGGTGACGAAGTCCGCGTGCGTCGCACCGCCGAAGAACGGCGGCGGACCTGGATCAACCCACGGCTTCGTGGCGTCGGTGCGGGCGAGCGCGAAGGGTCGGACGCCGAGCCATTGCGCGCCGAGGTAGTTCTGGATTGGTCCTTGGGGAAATCCGTTCTGGTCGGCGGCGTTGGTGACTCGAAGTCGCTGCCAGCGGTTGATGTTCGACACGGAGTTTCCGAAGCCGTCTTCGATGCCAGACAGGCCGGTATACAGCGGAGGGTTTGTGTAAACGTATCCGCCAGACTCGGCAGGATAATCCGGGTAAGGCGATACTTGCGTCCCATTTGTCTGGCGCGCGCCGTCGTTGATGAACCACGC
>SXGT01816055.1_pt1 | contig 26225 bp, 25 predicted proteins | sample 3176221 | NCBI WGS metagenome assembly SXGT01 (sample SAMN11356862, study PRJNA531348) | freshwater metagenome | isolation source: freshwater sample F1-120 | place: China: Fuxian Lake, Yuxi | collected 2017-12-25
AGCATTTCCCCGATCTTCGGATCGCGCTGTCGGAGGGCGGGACCGGATGGATCCCGTACTTTCTCGAACGCGTCGATCGCACCTACGAAATGCACCGCTCGTGGACTGGACAGGACTTCGGCGATTTGCTCCCGAGCGACGTGTTCCGTCGCCACTTCCTGACGTGTTTCATCTCCGATCCAGTCGGGGTACGCGTGCGCGACATGATCGGCCTCGACAACATCGCCTGGGAATGCGACTACCCGCACTCCGACTCGATGTGGCCGGGAGCGCCCGAGGAGCTCGCGTCAGTACTCGACGGAGTGCCCGACGACGAAGTCGCCAAGATCACCCACGAGAACGCCATGCGCTGGTACTCGTTCGACCCGTTCGCACACCGAGCGAAGTCCGATTGCACGGTCGCAGCGCTGCGGGCCGAGGCCGGGGATCACGACGTCAGCATCCGTAGCTTCGACCATGGACGCTTCGAACGACAGGTCGGCATCGACGCCGCCGAAATCGCCGCGCGGGCGACCGCGTGAATCGGTGCGCCCGTCAAGCGATCGCCTAGAACTGGAGAACGCCGCGGGCGAGTTTGCCCTCGTGCATGTGCTCCAGGACCGTGTGGAACTCCGAGTGCGGGTACACCTGCGACACCAGTTCGTCGAGCATGACCTTCCCCTGCAGATAGAGCTCGGCGATCTTCGGGAAGTCGTGATGCGGTCGTGCGGTGCCGTACCGGCAACCCATGACACCCTTGTCGATGTAGACGAAGCTCTGGAAGATCGACTTCTCGAGCAGCGCCGCCGCCGGGGGCACGCCGACCGCCACGGCATTGCCGCCCCACTCGAGTGCGTCGATCGCGTCATGCAGCACCTTCGGAACGCCCGTGCACTCGAAGGCCCAGTCGACCCCGCCCGGGTTGTACATGCCCTTGCCGCCGGGGAGCAGGGCCCGGATTGCGTCGGAGGTCGAGTCGACTTCCGCGGCGTTGATCCAATCGGTCGCGCCGAATTGGCGCGCCAACGACTCCTTCGACGCGAGCGTGTCGACGGCGATGATTCGTGATGCGCCCGACAGACGCAGCGCCTGGATCGCGTTCAGCCCAACGCCACCGACGCCGAACACCGCAGCTGTTTCGCCCGGCGACACCTTCGCTCGGTTGAGCACGGCACCCATGCCCGTGATCACGCCGCAGCCGATGAGACAAGCACTTGTGAGCGGAACCGCCCGGTCGATCTTCACGGCTTGGATCGCATCGATGACGGTGCGCTCGCTGAAGCACGATGTGGCCGCGAAGTTGAAACAGGGATCGCCCTGGTAGGTGAACGGCCGGGTCATGTTCCCGATCGAACTCCGACAGCGAGTCGGAAATCCCCGAGCACACGCCGAGCACCGACCACAGTTCGCGAGTGTCGACAAGACGACGTGGTCGCCTTCGGCGACCGTGGTGACCGCGCTGCCCACTTCCTCGACGACGCCCGCGCCCTCGTGGCCCATCGCACACGGAGTCGGGAACGGAATGGTGCCGTCGAGGACCGAGAGGTCGCTGTGGCACACGCCGGCGTTGACCATCCGCACCACGACCTCGTGCGGCTTCGGTGCCCGTACCTCCAAGTCGTCGGTCAGCACGGCCTGGCCGTCACCCACGAACACGATCCCGCGCATGCGCGCCCTCGACTCTCGATCCGGCCGCGGCTCCCGCGACATCACTCCTAGAACGCGTTCTACAGTACGCGCCATGACGGCCTCTGCACATGCTGCGCCGCGAGACGACTACGACGGGCCGTTCGACCCCGATCTGGCGCTCGCCGACTTCAGCCGCCGCCGCCTCGCTCGCCTGGGCCGAGAGTGGCTGCTGATCGGGCACCTCCAGGATCGCGTCGGCATGCCCCTCGTGCTCTCGCAGCACACCGCCGAGGAGATGGCCCAGGTCGCCATCGAGGAGTGGATGGGTGCCAGCCCGATCTACTCCGCGCGGGTTCAGCGCACACTGCGGTTCGGGCCACCGGTCGGAGAACGCAACGTCGCGACGATCTTCAAGAACATCAAGCTCGACATCGGCGCGCCACACCATTTCCTCGACTTCCAGTTCTCGGTGCGCGACGACAACTACGGCGAGTTCTGGCTCGACCACTGCGGCGCACTCATGGACGCCGAACCGATGGGCGACGAGTACGTCCGGCGCATGTGTCACGACATCGAGGACCCGACGTTCGACGCCACCGCGGCAGCCATCCACCCCTGCGCGAAGATCCGGCCGATCCACCGCCCACCGCGGGTGCCGGTCGATCGCACGCCGCATTGCCACTGGACCGCGACGATCGACGAGTCGACCGAGCCCTACCAACAGCACGCGAACCTCGAACTCGTCGGTCGCTCGTTGCTCGCGAACTTCGCGCTCGACGATCCCGGAGCGGGTCGTGAACCCGGCGGATGGGACGACCTCGGGGGCGACCGCGACGTGAACTTCCACCTCGAAGATCTCTCGCATCGAGCGTTGGTGCTCTCACTTCAGGAGATCGCGATCCAGACCCACTTGTTGGCGAGGGCGTTCCTGACCTGCGTCGCGCAGCGCTGGGGCGACGCCGAAGCCGCGGAGTTCGCGCCCGGCGTGTTCAGCGGAGTGGCCGGCATCGGTGCGGAGCGGCTGCGCGACGAGTTCGCGCTGCCCGTCGGTTCGATCGAGTCGATTGCGAAGGTGTTGCAGCTGCATCCGGTGCTCGCCCCGCGCGGCTACGTGCTCCCGACGATCACGCTCGAGGACGATGTCGTCCGCGTCGCGCTGGGCGACGCGCCGTGCTTCGATGAAGCCGACGACTACACCTGGTTCGCGTCGTTCGAGAACGAGTCGCCGTCGCACGCCGCACTCGACGCGATCGCGTTCGCGATCGATCCGCAGGCCGGCAGCCGACGCGTCGACACTCGAGCCGGTGAACGTCACGCGTTCGAGATCTCAATCGACCCGAGTCGCGAACCGCAGCGACAGATCGGATTCGTGTCGTTGGCCAAGATCAGCACCGGAGCTTCGGTCACGTTTATACCGCGCGCGGAGGTGCGCTCCTGATGCTCGACATCACCGATCACGGCCGCGTTCGCGTCCTCACGTTCGACCGGCCCGAAGCACTGAATGCGATGAACAACGGCCTCTATTGGGCGAGCGCCGACGCGCTCGCCGCGGCGGCCGACGATCAGGGCGTTGCGGTCGTCGTGCTCACCGGGCGAGGCCGAGCCTTCTGCGCCGGACAGGACATGGGTGAGATGAGTGCCGGCGCGGACGACGGTCGAGGCCACGGGTTTCCGGCATTCACCGATGGATTGGCCGAATTCCGAAAGCCTGTCATCGCGGCGGTCAACGGGCTCGGACTCGGCATCGGGGCCACGATGCTGCCGTTCTGCGATCTGGTCCTGATGGCCGACACAGCCCGACTGAAGTTGCCGTTCCCGACGCTCGGCGTCGCGCCCGAAGCCGGCTCGTCGTACACGTTCCCGACCGCGCTGGGGCTCCAGCAAGCCGCGTACTACCTGCTGACTGCAGAGTGGATGTCGGCCGAGGCGGCCCTCGACGCCGGTTTGGCGTTCCGAGTGGTGCCGGCCGATTCGCTGCTCGACACCACGATGGCCTTGGCCCAACAGATCGCGGCGATGCCGATCGCATCGCTCGTGGCGACGAAGGAGCTGATCGTCGCCGCTCGGCGAGATGCAGTCCGAGCTGCTCGCGCGCGAGAAGATGCCGTGTTCGCACGCCTCATCGGCGGTCCCGCCAACGTCGAGGCGATCACCGCCTTCTTCGAGAAGCGCCCTCCCGACTTCACGAACCTTCCCCCGCAGTGACGCCATCCGTCGACTGATTTGCGGGAGTATTCACGCTGACCGCTGAATGATCGTGAGGTGCTCGATGGAGGATCGTTATGGGGTGCACGACGATCAGGTCGACATCGAGCAACGTCGGCTCCGATTGCTGGGGGAGGCGCGCGATCCGTGGACATTCGCAACCCTTGACGCGATCGCGATCGAGCCCGGGTGGCGATGCCTCGAGGTCGGTGCGGGCGCGGGGACGGTCAGTGCATTCCTCGCGGCGCGAGTCGGCCCGACGGGACACGTCGTGGCGACCGACATCGACACGCAGTTTCACGGTGAGCCCGCCGAGAATGTCACGCTGCTGCAGCACGACATCGTCAACGACCCCCCGCCGGACGGTCCCTTCGATCTCGTCCACGCCCGGGCTGTGCTGCAACACATCCCCGAGCGGGAGGCGGTCGTCGACACGCTCATCGGGTTGGTGCGCTCGGGCGGGTGGCTGCTGATCGAAGAGGGCGACTTCAGCGCGTTCGCGGCACAGCCGCTGCCCGAGCCATACGCGACCGTGCACCGCACGATGAACGACCCTGCGTTCACGCCCTGGCGCGAGCCGAACTTCGGGACGCGGCTCCCGGTCCTGTTGCGCGAACGTGGAATGGTCGACCTCGACATCGCGGGCCAGTCGTGGGCGATGCGACCGGGCGAACCCGCTGGAGACTGGTGGTTTCTCGCCGTCGAGCGGACCCTGCCGGTGCTCGCCGACGCCGGGCTGATCGATGAGGACGTCGCACACGCCATTCGGGAAGTCATTTCGGACCCCGACCTGGTTCTCCTGAGCCCACTGAGCTTGGCAGTTCGAGCGAGGAAACCGTGAGCCGGTATTCGCACGGCTTCTAACCTGCGTTGGTGGCGAAGTCAGCGTCGGTCGACATCGAGATCGCGAACCGCGTGGTCCCGTTGTCGAACCCGGACAAGGTGATGTTCCCCGAACACGGGGAGACCAAGCTCGACGTCGTCCGCCACTATCTGGCGTTGGCCGAGCCGGTGCTCGCGGCCATGGGCGGTCGTCCGGTGCTGTTGGAGCGCTACCCGAATGGGGTCGGCCAGTCGTCGTTCTTCCAGAAGCGAGTACCCGACAAGCGCCCCGAGTGGCTCGCGACGACGACGGTCAGCACGCCGAACGGCACGACGAGCGAAGCACTCGTGATCGACGACCTCGCGCATGTGGTGTGGGCGGTAAATCTCGGGGTCCTCGGATTCCATGTGTGGCCGTACCTCGCCGCCGATCCCGCCCATGCCGACGAGCTCCGCATCGACCTCGACCCGTCGCCGGGCGTCACCTGGGACATGGTTCGTGCTGCCGGATTTCTGGCGCGTGACCTGTTCGACGAACTCGGACTGCGCTCGTACCCGAAGACGACGGGCAACCGCGGCCTCCACGTGTACGTGCGCCTGCTCCCCCACTGGGACAGCTACGAGGTGCGAACTGCCGCGGTCGCGTTTGCCCGCGAACTCGAACGCCGCCACATCGATCTGGTGACCGCCCAATGGTGGAAGGAACAGCGCGGTGCACGAGTGTTCGTCGACTTCAACCAGAACGCGCCGCACAAGACGGTGTTCGGAGCGTGGTCGGTGCGGGCACGGGTCGGTGCGCAGGTGTCGACGCCGATCACATGGGACGAACTTTCTTCGGTGCATCCCGACGACTTCACGATCCGCAACGTGACGGCCCGCGTCGCCGAACTGGGCGACCCGTGGTCCGATATCGCAGCACCCGCCCAAGACCTCGCACCGGTGTTGGAGTTGGCGATCGCCGACGCCGATCGAGGCATTCCCGATGCTCCGTGGCCGCCGCAGTATCCGAAGATGCCGAACGAGCCGCGCCGCGTCCAACCCAGCCGCGCCCGCAAGGACGACTGACCCGATCGTTCTTGTCACCTGTACGCGCCTGTTCTGGCGCGCGGACGTGACAAGTTCGATGAGCGGGCGGCGCTGATCGTTCTTGTCACCTGTACGCGCGGGTCGCAGCGCGCGGACGTGACAGGTTCGATGAGCGGGCGGCGCTGATCGTTCTTGTCACCTGTACGCGCGGGTCGCAGCGCGCGGACGTGACAGGTTCGCTGAGCGCGCGGCCCGGATCGTTCTTGTCACCTGGACGCGCGGGTCGCAGCGCGCGGACGTGACAGGTTCGATCAGAACTCGACACCCGCGAGGAATTGACCCCAGCCTCGGGTGTGGATGTCGATCAACGTCTCGGGGAGACCGCGGTGGATGAGGGTGAGTTGCGTCGCGTCACCGACGGCGCTGAACGTGACTTCGACCTCGCTCGATCCGATGGGGACGTCGTATCCACCGCGCTCCCAGCCGTAGGTGAACACGACCCGGCCGGGTCGTTCCAAGGCGATGAACGTGCCGGCGACGACATCGCCGTTGGCATGGGTCCAGCGAATCGAACCCCCGATCCGCGCGTCGACCTCGGCGCGAACTGCGAGCCATTCACAAAGGCCCTCGGCGGTCGTGAACAGGTCGAAGACCGCGTCGAGCGGTGCCGCGACCGTCCGTGTCTGGCGAACCTCCGTTCCCATCACCCGCGAGCACGACGGCGGACGGCACCGTCGAGGCGGTCGAGCGCATCGCCCCAGTACACCGCCATCGCGTCGGCGATCGTGTGCAGCGTGGTCGCGTCGGTTCGGTACCAGCGCGTCGTTCCCTCTGCTCGCAGCGTCAGGAGTCCGGCTTCGCGCAGCGTCTTCAGATGCAGGCTAGCCGCCGGCTTCGTACAGCTCGCGAGCCGGGCGAGATCGCCCGCCGTGCACTCCGCACGCAGCGCCGCTCGCAACATGGTCCGGCGCGCCGGGTGGGCGAGCGCACGCAGCCGAGCATCGAGGAGACCGTCGAGGTTGCTTAGTTCAGCAATAGCTGAAATAGTATCCGAGATGGACCACATCGACGCTCTCGCTCGCGCCTACGACCGACTGGCGTTGCTGCTCGACGTTGTCGAACCCGCCGACCGTCGACGGCCGACGCCGTGCAGCGAGTGGGGTCTCGGTCAGTTGCTCGGTCACAGTGTTGGTGCCGCGGGCGCGTTCGCGATCGTCCTCGAAGGTGGAGCGACGCCCGCTCGAGCACGCGTCGACGTCGAGCACGCGACAGCCGACTCGCTTCGTTCGGCGGCGGTGCGGAACATCGCGGGGTGGCGAGCGGCGGGCGCACTCGAGCGGGAGTACGTCTCGGTCGTCGAGCTCGACGATGGCGTGTTGATCCCACCGATTCCGCTCCCCGGCACGATGCTCCTCGACATCAACCTGCTCGATGTCGGCGTCCACCTCCACGACGTTGCGATCAGCCTCGACCGACGCGACCTGGCCGACGACGACGACATCGCACTCGCAACCCTGGCCGCAGCGCAGCTGATCCTGCAGCCTGGGATTCGCGAACTGGCCGGGTTCGCGGCCGAACGCACCTCCACGTCCGACGCCGATCCGGTCGAGCGGCTCTTGGCGTTCGTGGGGCGATGACCTCACTGCGGTTCCGACCGGCAACGGATGCCGAGTCAGACCTCGTCGCCGACCTCGTGTTCGGATCGGTCGATCAGGTCGGGCGCCAGGTCGCGGTCGCGGTGTACGGCGTGCGCGACGGCGAACGGTTGCGGCCCCTGTTCCGCCACGCATGGCGCGACGGCGAGAACTGGCGTCAGACGACGCTGGCAATCGATCACACGGGCGCCGTCGTCGGACTCGTCCAGACCGGTCGGTCGACGACGCGCATCACGGCCCGGGTCGTGTTCGCCGCCGTGCGAGCGCTCGGATGGCGAGCGCTGCGGCTCCCCCATCGGCTGCGCATCTTCGACTCGGTCTCGCCCGGCAAACCTGACGGCGCCTTCGTGGTCTCGGAACTTCACGTGCAGCCGGAACTTCGAGGCCGGGGGATCGGACGCGAGATTCTCGACCACGCCGAAACGATCGCTCGTAACGGCGGCTATGAAGAGGTCGCGCTCGACGCCTACACGACGAATCCCGCGCGCCATCTCTACGAACGCGCGGGTTACGTCGCGGTGCGAGAAACCTACGACGCACGCTTCGAACGCCTGTGCGGTGTGCGCGGTCGCGTTCTCTACGTCAAACAACTCGGCCCCTGATCGTTCTGGTCACGGCTGCGCTCGGAAAACGTGGCGTGGACGTGACAAGTTCACTGGGTGGGTCGATCCCGGTGGTTCTGGTCAGGGCCGCGCTCGGAAAACGTGGCGCTGACGTGACAAGTTCACTGGGTGGGTCGATCCCGATGGTTCTGGTCACGGCCGCGCTCGGAAAACGTGGCGTGGACGTGACAGGTTCACTGGGTGGGTCGATCCCGGTGGTTCTGGTCACGGCCGCGCTCGGAGAACGTGGCGCGGACGTGACAGGTTCGCCAGTTGACAAGTTCGCCAGGTTGATCAGCGGGCGCGGACGTCGGCGGCGACGACGGTGCCGTCGAAGAAGCCGGGATTGGTTGCGGTCCAGTGGTCGACCACGTGGTCGAAGGTGAAGGCGCGAAACTGGGTCGGGTCGAGGTGACCGAGTTCGACGAGTTCGTACGCCTCGCCAAGGACGCCACGAAAGTCGGGGACGTCCCAGTGCCCGATGTCCGACGCGAACATCGCCCGTAGCTTCGGACCGAAGGAACGGGCGAAGCCCAACCCGACCGTCGGATCGTCGGCCTCGCATCCGAACGAGCATCGCTCGAAGGCGGCAACGATTTCGTCCGTACTCCGCCATTCGGTCGGCGCGAACTCGTCGAGACGCGTCTCGGCGTCATCGGGATCCGACAAGAAGCCGAGCGATTCGTCGATTCTCGCAACGCGCGCTCGGACGGCTTCGGCGCCGTGGTCGACGACCATCCGAGCGAGGAATTCGCGATCGAGGCGACGCGGGTCGTAATGGTCGAGCGCGACGCGATTGCGCTTGTCGAAGTGGCCGATCGTGTCGGATCGCAACGAGAGGGCCCAGGTCACGCCACCTTCGAGGAAAGCCCAGCGCAAGCGAGCGAAACGCGTCATTGCGCCACCCAGGAGCAGCGACCGAGCGACCGCTTCGTTGCCCGCGGCGAAGTTGCCGATGTGGTTCGCGACGTAGTTCGTCGGTGAGGTCCGGCTACCGAAACCGATACCCGTGGAGTGGAACGTCGGCGAGACGCCGAGCTCGTCGCAACGCTGCCAGAGCGGGTCGTAGTCGTGCGCGCTGTCGAGCCCGAGTCCGTCGACCCAGCGGGCGGAGCGGGCGGCCTCCAGGTCGGGCGTCGGGCGCAGCACCAGCCCCCCGAACAGGAACGCTCGCAGACCGGCTTGGTGTGCCCACTCCAACTCTGCGAGTGCCTCGCGTGGTGAATACGTCGGGATGACCCCAACCGGCATCAACCGATCCGTCGTTCCCGCGAAGACTTCGACGCAATAGCGGTTGAACGCCCGTGCCAGCGCGCCGCGGAGTTCGTCGTCGTCGAGCGCCATGACCATCAGACCCGCGGTCGGGTACATCAACGCCACATCGATACCGAGCTCGTCGAGTCGTGAATGCAGCAGATGCGGCAACATCGCCGTCGCCCGGTCGAGCGTGTTCGCCGCCGGGAGCGCCCACCACCCGGTCCGACTCAACCCGAGCGATCGGCGGGTCCGGTCGTCGAGGTCGCGGATCAAACCGGCCGATCCGACCGTGAGGTCGAAGTGGTCGCGGACCGATCGACCCGCCTCCGCTTCGACGAAATCGGCCAGTAAGGGCAAGAACTCGATCTGATGGCCGTCGGCGTCGACCACAGGGTGTTCGAGCGTCGCACGGATCGCCTCGGCCGAGGGCATGCCACCACGGTAGCGATAGCGTCGGACCTATGACGACGACTGCGACAACCGCGCCGAACTACACGATCATTTCCTCCGACTGTCATGCCGGCGGAAGTCACGAGCAGTATCGCGAGTACCTCGACCCGGCCTACCGCGACGACTTCGACGCCTGGCGCAACAAGTACAAGAACCCCTACCGGGATCTGCAAGACGGCGGACGAATTCGCAACTGGGACGACGATCGACGCAATGGCGACCTCGAAGCCGACGGCCAGGTCGCCGAGGTGATCTTCCCCAACACGGTGCCGCCGTTCTTCCCGAGTTTCGTGCTCTTCGCGAAACCGCCGGCCGCCGACGAGTACGAACACCGTCTCGCCGGTATCCGGGCGCACAACCGGTGGCTCGTCGATTTCTGCGATCGGTTTCCGACCCGACGGGCGGGCATCGGACAGATCTTCCTCAACGACATCGACGACGCGATCGACGACGTTCGCTGGATCAAAGAGCACGGGTTGCGAGGCGGAATCCTGCTGCCGAACCTTCCGCCGGATTGTCACTGGGTCTCGCCGTTGATCGACCCCGCGTACGATCGCCTTTGGGCGGTCTGCGAGGAACTCGACGTCGTCCTCAATCTCCACGGCGGCACCGGCGCGCCCGACTACGGGAAGTTCCCCGCGGCACCGCTCGTCTTCATCAACGAGGTCACGTTCTATTCACAGCGACCGCTGGTCCAGTTCATCTTGTCGGGGATCTTCGAGCGATTTCCGGGTCTCAAGTTCGCGATCACCGAAACCGGTTGCCACTGGGTTCCGCCGCTGCTGAAGCAACTCGACACGATGCTCGGCGGGATCCGCAAGACCGGTCGCACCGGCGAGCTGGCCTACGACACGGGGACCGTGCCGCGTCTTTCGGCCACGGAGTACTTCCAGCGCAATTGCTGGATGGGGGTGAGTCAACCGGGGCTCTCCGACGTGGCGGTGCGCGACACGCTCGGTGCCGATCGGTTCATGTGGGGCAGCGACTACCCGCACAACGAAGGCACCGGGCCGTTCACCCGCGAGCATCTTCGCCAGGTCATGCAGGGAGTCCCCGAGGCCGAGGTTCGCGATCTGTTGGCGACCAACGCCGCGAAGCTCTACGACTTCGATCTCGACGCGCTCGCGCCGCTCGCCGCCCGACACGGTCCCACGGTCGCCGAGATCGCCGAGCCGCTGCTCGAACTCCCCGACAACCCGAACGAAGCGCTGCTGCGCGTCCACAACGGCCTGCGCTGAACGAGCAGCCGGTCAGACCGGTCAGACGATGGCGGTCCAGGTGATCGGGGCGTTGGCGTAGCCGTCGATCAGGTTGGAGTGCACGCGAGGGAACGTGGTCGGGTCGCCGTCGATCGCGAGTCCTTCGAAGCGCGTCAGGATCGTCTCGAACATGATCTTGGCCTCGAGTCGGGCGAGGCTCGCACCCAGGCAGAAGTGGGGTCCGCCCGCGCCGAACGCGACATGCTCGTTGGGCGTTCGCGTCACGTCGATCGTGTCGGGGGCGTCGAAGGCCCGTTCGTCGCGGTTGGCCGATGCGTAGAGCATCATCACCCGCTCCCCTGCCGCGACGCGGACGCCGCCGACCTCGGTGTCGACGGTGGCGCGCCGCAGGAACGTCATGACCGGCGTGACGTACCGCAACAGTTCTTCGATCGCGGTCGGCAGAATCGCGAGATCGTCGCGGATGCGTTGCATCTGGTCGGGATGCTCCAGCAATGCGAGGGTGCCCGTCGTGATCAGGTTGCGCGTGGTCTCGCTGCCCGCGTTCTGGAGCAGCATGAAGAACAATGCGAGTTGGAAGTCGCTGAGCTTCTCGCCGTCGACTTCGGCGTGGGCGAGCACGCTCATCAAGTCGTCCCGTGGTTCGTCGAGCCGGTCGCGCACCATCCCGTCGGCGTAGGCGTACATCGCCATGGCGGCTTCGCCCCGCTGTTGCGGCGTCACGGTGGCGTCGAAACCGAAGGTCGTCTCGGTGAGTTCGAACACGTGCGCGCGATCGGCTTCGGGAACGCCGACGAGGTCGGCGATGACGTGTAGCGGCAACCAGAGTGCGAGGTCGGTGACGAGATCGCACGACCGTTGATCGCGCAGCGAGTCGATGATCGCGTTCACCCGAGACTCGATGCGCTCGGTGAGGTCGGCCACCCGGCGGGGCGTGAAACCGCGGTTGATCAGCTTGCGAAGCTTGGTGTGCTCGGGCGGGTCCTTGCTGATGAGCAGCTCCGAGATTCCTCCGTCGGAAGACGGGTCGGCGCCTGACCCATCCCCGCCGAGGTCGGGCATCGGATGGGGCTGGTTCGACCACGTGTGCGAGTCACGAGAAACGCCCAGCACGTCGGCGTGGCGAGCGATCGCGTAGTACGTCCCGAGGATGGGATGATCCTGTCGGCTGACGGGGTCCTCGTCGCGGAGGCGCCGGAACTCGTCGTAGGGAGCGCCGTGCGTGAAGGTGTAGGGATCGTGGAGGCTGAGCGTCACACGCCGACGGTATCGGCTGCCACGTCCGCGTCGATGACACGCGGGCGCAGACCGAGCGATGCGAGCATCGCCCTGTCGGTTGCGTGGTCGTTACACGGCGACACCGAGGTGAGCATGATGTTGCGTTCGCTCGAGAAGATCGAGTTCGCACCGGCGAGAAAACACAGCGCCTGATCGGCGACGTTCATCTTGTCGCGCCCGGCCGACAGGCGGACGACCGCGCCGGGCATGAGCAACCGAGCGACCGCGACCATCCGCACGGTCTCGGTCGTGTCGACCTCGGGCGCGTCGGCGAGCTTCGACCCCGCGAACTTCGCGAGCACGTTGATCGGAACCGACTCGGGATGCGGCTCCAATGTCGCAAGGCGATGGAGCAGACCGACGCGGTCGTCATCGGTCTCGCCCATCCCGATGATCCCACCGCAACACACCGTGACGTCGGTCGTCCGGACGGCATCGATCGTGTCGAGGCGATCCTGGTAGCTGCGGGTGGAGATCACCTCCGGGTAGAACTCCTCCGACGTGTCGAGATTGTGGTTGTACGCGTACAGGCCGGCGTCGGCCAGGCGAGCGATCTGCCCCTCGTTCAACATCCCCAGGGTCACACACACCTCGACGCCTTCGGCCTTGACTGCTCGCACCATGTCGACGACTCGATCGAACTGCGCGTTGTCCTTCACCTCGCGCCAGGCGGCGCCCATGCAGAGGCGCGTGACCCCGTTGCGAGCGGCCCGCCGGGCGACTGCCGCGACCTCGTCGACCGACATGAGGGGCTCGACCTTCACCGGGCTGTCGGAATGGACGCTCTGACTGCAGTAGCTGCAGTCCTCGGGACACCCGCCGGTCTTGATCGACAACAGTTGGCACATCTGGACTTCGGTCGGGTCGTGGAACTCCCGATGCACCGCCGCGGCGTCGAGGACGAGGTCCATCAGCGGGCGCGCGTACAACTCGGCGACTTGGGCGCGCGTCCAATCACTACGAATCGGTGTGGCCATGGCGGCCGAGCCTAGGTGCCGACCCGGTCCAACTCGTCACCTGAGCGCGCCGGTTTCGGCTCGGGAGCGTGACGAGTTCGATGCGATGACGCCTCCCGTCGAACTTGTCACCTGAACGCGCGGGTTGCGGGGCAGGGTCGTGACGAGTTTGCTGCGGTGCCGCCCCCGGTTGCTCAGAAGCGCCAGGTGGCGAGTTCGAACGGGCGAAGTCGCCCGCCGACATCAGGCCCCGCGACATCGGGTCCGGCGCCGTCGGATCCGTCGTGAAGCGGCTCTTCGAGCAAGTTGGTCCGCACCGCGCCGGGCGGAAGGCTCGAGATGTTCGCACGCGCGCCGACGGCCTCCCAGACCCGCAGCACTGTCCCGGCGCCGTCGTCGGCGCGTTTCACCGCGCTGACCAACACGTTCGCGGCATCGATTGCGACGATGGGCTCGGCAAGTGTGTTCGCGGTCCCGGTCGCGACGCGCAACGGAACGTTCAAGGCTTCGGCTTCGTGCACGACGTCGACGAGCCCCGCACCGTGGGGAAAGAGCGAGACGGTGACCTCGTGATGACCGTCGTCCGCCATCGGATCCGGCCACTGCGCGCCCTTCTGCAACGACACGCGGAGCGCGTCGCCCTGCACTGAGTGTCCGTAACGACCGTTGTTGAGCACGGCTACGCCGAAGTCGGGTTCGCTCAGGTCGACCCAACGATGCGCGCACACCTCGAACTTCGCCGCGTCCCAGCTCGTACTCGCGTGGGTCGGCCGTGCAACGTGGCCGAACTGGATGTCGCAGGTGGCTGACGCCGCGTGAACGTCGACGGGAATCGCCAACGACAGCAGATGATCGCGGAGATGCCAATCGACCGCGCACTCGATATCGACGCGGGCGCTGCCCGCGCGGACGACGTAGGTGTGCTCGATCCTCGACGACCCGAACGTTCGGGTCACGCGAACCCGCCCGACCAGCGGCCCCGCGTCGATCACGTCGATCGCATCACACTCGTCGACGATGACGGTGTTGCGCCGTGCCCACGACTCCAGGTCCCACGCGTCGTATTCGTTCGGCAGGTCGGGCGCGAGTTCGACGTCGAGCCCCCGTCCGGCGCGCAGACATTCGCGTGCACGCCGCTCGTCTCGGAGCGACACCAGACGACCGCGATCGTCCCAGCGAATCGAGACGACGCCGTTGCTCATCCCATCGATTTCGACGACGACCGGCTCGTCGATCTCGTGCGGCGTGGCATCAGCGACTCCCAGCCCCGGGGCCCGCAGGCGCGCTGCCGTGCGGCCGCTCGCGAGTCGCTGGGTCGTCCCGGAGAGTTCGGCATCGACCTCCGCGATCTCGTCGCGCGCTCGGGTCGCAGCGTTCGCGACGGTTGGTGCGTTCGTGCAGAGTCGACGTAAGGCGTCGTCGACGATCGCTTCGAGCCGGGTGTGAATACGTCGATAGTCGCGCTCGGTGTCCTGGTACACCCAGGCAATGGAGCTTCCCGGAATGATGTCGTGGAACTGGAGCAGGAGCACGTCCTTCCACAGCTCGTCGAGCTCGACGGTGGGGCCACCATCGAGGTACGCGCACCACAGTTCGGCTTCGCGCAGCAGCTGCTCGGCCCGACGGTTTCCGATCTTCGTGTTGGATTGGCTCGTGTAGGTGCCACGATGCATCTCGAAGTACAGCTCGCCGGTCCACTCGGGCAACGCGGTGGGGTCGGCGTCGATGTCGGCATCCACGTGGTCGAAGAAGTCGGCCAGGGTCGCGAGTTCGACCTCGGGGAGCCCGTCGAGCGAACGCACTCGTCGCGCCCGTTCGAGCATTTCTCGAGTCGGCCCGCCACCACCGTCGCCGTGTCCGAAGGGCATCAGCGACCAGTCACTCCACGCCGAGTCGCGGAAGTTCGCTGCGGCGTGGGCGAGTTCGCGCGGGACGACGAGCGCGTTGTACGTGTCGATCGGGGGGAAGTGCGACAGCACGCTCGTGCCGTCGATGCCCGTCCAACGGAACGTGTGGTGCGGCATCTTGTTCTGCTTGTTCCAGCTGAGTTTCTGCGTGACGAAGCGGTCGCAACCCCCGGCCGAGAAGATCTGCGGGAGCGAACCCGGATACCCGAAGACATCGGGAATCCAGACCTCACGACACCGCAGACCGAACTTCGCTTCGAAGTACCGCTGACCGTGGATCAGCTGTCGGGCGATGGACTCGCCACTCGGCAAGTTCATGTCGGCTTCGACCCACATCCCGCCGACGGGCACGAAACGTCCGGCCGCGACCTGGGTTCGGATGCGTTCGAACAGCTCGGGGTAGTGCGACTCCATCCATGCGTACTGCTGCGCCTGCGAACACACGAACACGAAGTTCGGGTCGGCGTCGATGAGTTCGAGTGCGTTCGTGAACGTGCGGGCGCACTTACGCACGGTCTCGCGGACGGGCCACAGCCAGGCGCTGTCGATGTGGGCGTGGCCGACGCCGACGATCTTGTGAGCGCTCGCGCGAGCCGGCACCGACAGCGCCGGCGCGAGCAACGCACGCGCTCTCGACGCCGAGGATGCGACGTCGCGCAGATCCAGCGCATCCAGCGCTCGTTCGAGCGTCCGCAGGATTCGTACCCGGCGCGGGTCATCGAGAGGGAGGGTCCGCATGGTGGCCGACAACACGTCGAGGTCGAGCGCGAGTTGTTCGACCTCGACGTCGCGTCGCGCGAGATCGGCGCGCCGCATCACGTAGAACGGTCGGTCGCCCGCGGTGTCCCACGAACCGAACGGCGTGACCGGCGAATAGATCGGAGGATTCGCGGCCGCCTCGAGCACGAGGTCGATCCGGGCGCCCGGAGCCGCCTCGGGCAGGTGGAGCGTCCGCCGTTCCGGATGCAACCCGGCGCGGGTGGACCCATCGGGATTCCAGAACAGGCCCTCGGCCGTGAACCCCGGCCCGACGCCCGTGAAGCCGATGTCGACCACGGCGTCGACGGTCGCCGCGGTCCACGTCTCGGGCACCGTTGCGCCGAGCCGCATCCAGGTCGTGCCCCAGGCGCGAGCCCAGCCGTCGCCGACGGAGAACGGCCGATAGTCGGCGAGCATGGCCTCGGCGAACGGGACGGGCTCCCCCGGCGCGGTCCACGCCTCGATCGAGAGCGGAACGGACTCGGGATGGATCGCCGGCCGAATCCGTTCGCGCAGCGCTCGCCGCACCCGCGCCTCGACCACTTCCCGCTCGTCGTGCATCCACCGATCCTCGCGCAGTTCCGCGTTCTGACGGGCGTACGCACCCTGCCAGGGCGCGAAATCCAGTCAGAACGCGAAATCCTCAGGTGAGGTGTTGCCAGCCGAAGCGGCCTTTGATGCAGAGGTTGCCGTGGGTGATGTCGTGGTCGGCGGGGCTCGTGACCTTCACGATTTCGCCGTCTTGGACATGCAGGTCGAGGTTGCAGCCGACGCCGCAGAACGCGCACACCGTCCGGGTGACGGCCTGGTCGTCGGGCCGCCACTCCCCTGCCTCGCGCCGGATGAACTCGGTGACCGGCGTGAGCGCTCCCGTCGGACACACGGCGATGCAGTTTCCGCAATACACGCACGCGCTGTCGGGAAGCCGCACATCGAACTCGGTCGAGATGTGCGCGTCGAAGCCGCGTCCGGCCACTGCGATCGCGAAGGTGTGTTGTGCATCGTCACCGCAGGCTTCGACACATTTGAAGCACAAGACGCAGCGCTCGTAGTCGCGCACGTACAGGTCGTCGTGACGCTTCGGCTCGCGTCGGGGCTCCGAGTCGTCGGGGCGGAGTCGAAGCCCGTCGACCCCGTAGGCGTCGAGCAGGGCGCCGAGTCCGGGTTCGGCCCAATCGAGTTCGACCGCGGACGCGAGCAGCTCGAGGATCAGGCGCCGCGAGTGATCGATCCGCTCCGAACTCGTCGTGATGACCATGTCGTCGTCGACGATGCGGGAGCACGCCGGCACGAGCGGGCGCGAGCCCTCGACCTCGACGACGCAGAGACGACACACGTTCACGGGGGTCAGGTTGGCCGCCCAGCACAGAGTCGGAATCTCGACCCCGACGGATTCGGCCGCGTCGCGAATCGTCGCGTCGTCGTCGACCTCGATCCACTCCCCGTCGAGAGAACAGCGCCGCGTCATATCCACCCCGCGTTCCGGGCGGACCGAACCAACGACGCGGCGGTCTGGCCGAGTCCGCAGATCGACGCGTCGGTCATCACCCGATCCAGGTCGTCGAGGATCGCGGCGTCGGGTGCTGCCGATTCGAGCTGGTCGAGCTGGCGCCGGGTGCCGACGCGGCAGGGTACGCACTGCCCGCAGGATTCGTGTGCGAAGAACGCACCCGCGCGTCGCACGACGTCGCGCATGTCGACCGAGTCGTCGAACACCATCACAACCCCGCTTCCGAGCGTGACCCCCGCCGCACGCGCGCCTTCGAGACTCAGGTCGATGTCCAGACGATCCGGTTCGACCAGTACGCCCGCGGCGCCACCCAACAAGACGGCCTGCAACTCCCGACCGTCGCGCACGCCGCCGGATGCGGCGATGACCTCGGCGAGCGACACTCCCATGGGCCGCTCGTAGACACCGGGTCTGCGTACCCCACCGCTCAAACAGAACAGTCGGGTCCCCGGCGACTGCGAGGTGCCGATGGATCGCCAGGAGTCGGCGCCCAACCTCACGATGTCGACGACGTTGACCAATGTCTCGACGTTGTTGATCACGGTCGGATGTCCGAAGAGGCCGTTGGTCGTGGGATACGGCGGCTTGTTGCGCGGTTCGCCTCGATACCCTTCGATCGACTCCAGCAGCGCCGTTTCCTCCCCGCAGATGTACGCACCCGCGCCGCGCCGAAGTTCGATGTCGAAATGGGTTCCGAGCAACCCGGCCGCGCGGCACTGCGCGATGGCAGTCGTCAGCGCCGCGTGGGCCTCGGGGTATTCGCCGCGCACGTAGATCCACCCGTGGCGAGCATCGATCGCGAGTCCACAGATCAGCATGGCCTCGACGAGCGCGAATGGGTCTCGTTCGAGCAGCGCGCGGTCCTTGAAGGTTCCGGGTTCGGACTCGTCCGCGTTGGCCACGACGTGTTTCGTGTCGACGCTCGACGCGGCGACCGCCGCCCACTTTGCGCCGGTCGGGAAGGCCGCGCCGCCTCGTCCCCACAGCCCGCTGTCGGCAATCAGTCCCAGCGTGGCTTCGGGCCCGATCGATCGAGCGTGACGCAACGCGTCGAAGCCGCCGAGCGCCTGGTAGTCCGCGAGTGTCGACGGGCTTCCTTCGAGGATTCGGCGCAGCAAGCGCGGCGCGGGACCTCCGTCGAGGTGCGAATGCGGGGTCGGCGCGGGCGTGTGGACGCGCAGCGAACTCGAACGCCGCTGCACCAAGGCGGCGGACCCCGCGTCGCAGCGTCCGAGACATCCCGAACCCACCGTCGGACCGTCGGGAACATCGAGCGTGAGGTCGCCGCCCGAGGTCCGACATGCAAGGTCGTCACACTTGCGCACCACGACGTCGGGCGGCGGCGAGCAGTGGAAGAGGTCGTAGAACGTGGCGACGCCGTACGCCTCGGCCGGCGGTACTCCGAGTGCCTCACACAGTGAATTGAGGCCTCCGGGCGAGATCCATCCGACCGCGTCGTGGAGCGCCCACAGACCTGGGAGTAGCAGGTGCCGACGCTGCGCGGCGCGAGCCCGACCGCCGATCGCGACCCGGTCACCGACGAACTCGACCGCCGAACCGTGATCGGCGACGAGCGCGGCGATCGCCGCCGCCTCGGCCCCGTCGGCCCGCGCCTCGCCGATGTGCAGATCGCTCATCGCGACGTCCCGAGCGCGTCGACCCGTATGGCCGTCGCCTTGAACTCGGCCGTGCCCGACTTCGGATCCCATGCATCGCTCGTCAGTTGGTTGACGTCGGCGAGTTCGGGAAAGTGGAACGTCGTGAACGCGAGGCCGGGCGGGAGCGAATCCACGATGCGAATCGTCATGTCGATGGCGCCGCGTCGCGACGAGACGCGCACTCGCTGGCCGTCGCGAACCCCCTGCGCCGTCGCCGTGACGGCCGAGAGATCGAGCGTGTCGCCCGAGCGAATGGGTGAAGCGAAGCGACCGGTCTGCACGCCGGTGTTGTAGCCGTCGAGCACGCGTCCGGTGGTGAGTCGCAACGGGAAATCGTCGTCGAGGTGATCGAGGGGCGGCTGCCACGCGCACGCGTGGAACGGCGCGCGCGGGCCGACGACGGGGCGCGCCCACAGCCGACCGTGGAGGAACGGCGAACCGGGATCGTCGGTGTCCACGCACGGCCACTGCAGCCCGCCACCGGCTTCGAGCCTCGCGTAGGTCATGCCGGCATGGTTCGGCGACAGGGTCCGGAGTTCGTCCCAGACCCGTTCCGCGTCGGGCTCGCCCCAGTCGTGCCCGAGTGCGCGGGCGAGATCGAACACGATGCGGAGGTCATCGCGCGCGTCCCCTGGAGCTGCGAGTGCCCGACGAACGCGTTGCACTCGCCGCTCGCTGTTCGTCACGGTTCCTTCGGACTCCGCCCACCCCGCGGCCGCCGGGAGTACGACATCAGCCATGGCCGCGGTGCGAGTGAGGTCCAGGTCCTGAACGACGAGGAAGTCGAGCGAGTCGAGCGCGGCGCGGGCATGAGCCCCGTCGGCCTCGGAGTCGGCCGGGTTCTCTCCGATCACCCACAGGCACCGCAAAGTCCGGGCGTGCATCGCCTCGAACATCTGCGACAAGTGCAAGCCGGGCGCGGCCGGCAGTTTCCGGTCCCAACACCGTTCGAATCGGACTCGGGTGTCGGGGTCCGTGAGGTCGGCGAAGCCGGGCAGTCGGGCCGGGATCGCTCCCATGTCGCCACCGCCCTGCACGTTGTTCTGGCCTCGCAGTGGCACGAGCCCGCTCGCCCAGCGTCCCACGTTGCCCGTCAGTAAGGCCAGGTTGATCAACGACAACACGTTGTCGACCGCGGTGACGTGCTCGGTGATGCCGAGCGTCCAGCACAATTGGAGCCGTCGTGCCGTGCCGATTGCATGGGCAAACTCGCGGATCTGTTCTGCCGGAAGGCCGGTTGTCTCGGCGGTGCGTTCGAGCGTCCATGGCGCGACGCCTTCGGCGAACTCGTCGAAACCGATCGTCGCGTGGTCGATGAACTCACGATCGATGAGGCCGGCGGCGATGACCTCGCGGGCGACTCCGTTGGCCAACGCGATGTCGGTGCCGACGTCGAGTCCCAGCCACGTGTCGGCGAATGCAGCCGAGGCGGTACGTCGCGGATCGACGGCGAACAAGCGTGCCCCGTTGCGAATTGCGGCGAGAACGTGGTGGAAGTAGATCGGATGCGCCTCGCGCGCGTTCGATCCCCACAACACGATGAGGTCGGCATCTTCGACCTCTCGGTACGAGCTGGTACCGCCACCGGCACCGAACACTGTCGCCAGACCGACGACACTCGGGGCGTGTCAAGTGCGATTGCAGCTGTCGATGTTGTTGGTTCCGACGACGACGCGCGCGAACTTCTGCGCGGCGTAGTTCATCTCGTTGGTGCTCTTCGAGCAGCTGAAGATGCCGAACGCGTCAGGACCGGGCTCGTCGCGAACCTTCGCGATGGCAGTCGCGACCCGCGCGATGGCGTCGTTCCATGTGGTCGGGCGCAGTTCGCCGTCGACTCGAACGAGCGGGCTGGTGAGTCGGGGCAGGTTCGAGGTCTTCACCATGGTGTCACCTCCTTTCACGCTCGGAGGTCGTGCGGCGATGTGAGGCAGTCGGCGTCTCACATTCGCTTCAGGGTTTCGAGCACGCTTTTGGCGACCTGCGCGTTCATGGCGTATGCGACATTGGCGCCCGCGTCGCGCAGCTTGGCGACGACACTGCCTCCGGTGAGCCGATCGATCGAATCGAGACCGTCGATCACGGCCTTCTTGGTCGTGTCGGTCGCGCTGTAGCCCATTTCGGTGAGCGCCTTGACGACGTCGCTCTGTGCCAACGGCCCGGGAGCTGCGCCCGCGATGACTCGTAGCGCGCTCTTCGTGAGCTCGGCGCTCTGTTCGACGACCTGGGTCATCGACAGATTCGCGCTCGACTCGCCGTCGACCGAGGCGAGCCACCGCCGGACCTTTCCGACGATCTCGTCGTGCGTCTCGCCGTCGAACGTCACGCTGGGCATGACGTGACGATAGGCCACGACGCGGTGGCTCGACAGACCTCGCGCCGGGCACCGACATCTAGGGTGCGCATGTGAGCAGTGCTGAGACCCCTGACTATGTGGCCATCGATCGCCTGCAGCGTCGCTACGCAGATCTGGTCACCCGCCGTGACTGGTCATCGCTCGCGCAGCTGTTCGAAGCGGATTGCCCGATCGAGCTCGACCTCCGCGGTCGAACGCTGGAGCTCTGCGGCGGCGACTCGATCGCGTCGTTCATCGAATCCGCGATCAGTGGCTTCGACTTCTTCGTCTTCTCGATTCTGAACGCCGTGACCGACGACCTCGATGTCCCGATGGGTCGGGCGACCGGTCGCATGTACATCTGCGAATTTCGCCATGACGCGCAGACGAACGAGTTCAGCCAGGCATTCGGGCTCTACCGGGACGAGTATCGCCGTCGGCCGGACGGATGGAAGTTCGCGGCGCGTCGCTACTGCTCGATCGGACGCAACGTCGCCGACGGCTTCGTTTCGGTCCCGCTGCCGACGGATTGACACACGACGTCGAAGTTCACCAGACCCAACGCGTGGCGCGATTCGCAAAGTCCTCCTCGCGTTCGATGATCCCGAACGCCCGCTGCGGTTCGACGAAGAACATCGCGTTCGACTCCAAGAATTCCTGCATCGCCGGCAGTTGCGAGGGGTCGTCGAAGTACTTCGTCAGGTAGGACTCGACCGCCGGCGTGCTGTCGTCGACGGTCGCCGGCCGCGCGAGTCCCTCGATCGAGACAACCTCGACGGTGTCGGCGCACGCGACGACGACGCGGGGGTTCGCAGCGAGGTTCCGAACTTTGCGGGCCGTGCGCGCGCAGCTGAACCAGAACCGATCGGGATCGTCGAGCCAGACGCCCCACACGGGGAGCGCATGCGGTCGACCGTCGGCGCTGACGGTCACCACCCAGAAGTTGCGACACTCGTGAAGCCGTTCGCGTGCCCAGTCCCATTCGAGCGTTCCGTCAAGCGATTCGGGAACGCCGTACTGGGCCATCGACGGGCGTTCCGATCGAGGAGCCATCCCCGAACGGTATCCGAGCGTGCGGTCGAATTCGAGCGTCGATCCGCTCGGGTCGCGCGGCTACCGCGTCGATGCCCAGGCTCGCTCGAGCTCGGCGAGATCGGCGGGGACGATGAATTCGGTCGGCAGGTTCGGTCCCCAAGCATTCGCGATCTGCGCGAAACCGAACTCGGTGCGTCCGCGTTGCTCCCACTCGGCGTCGTCGTCGATCAGGTCGAGGTCGGAGTACAGCTCGACGAACGACCCCGCTGGATCGCGCAGATACCAGTAGAAGTTGGACCCTGCGAAGTGCCGACCCAGACCCCAGACCTGCCGTTGCACATCGACCCGCAGCAACGCGGTCGCAGCGTGTCCGACGGGGTCGACGTCGTCGCACTCCCAGGAGTAGTGCTGCAGCAACGGAACGGGGCTGTGCACGAGTCCGATGTTGTGATGGTCGATCGAACAACGAAGGAAGTGGATCACACCGTCGATCTCGTCGCTCACCTTGCAGCCGAGGCCGTCGACGAGCAGGGAGCGCGTGGCGGCGAGATCGGGGGTGCCGATGACGAGATGGCCGAGGCGTCGGGGTCCGCGTGCGCTCGCGAACACCGCGGGTGCACGTTCGTTCCTTCGCTCCACGCGGCCCGGTGCATTGGGCACAACGAGCGGCCCACCCGCGCGGCGTTCCTCGGGCGGGCTGACCTCGACGCCGAACGTGATCAGCGTGGTGGGATCGGCGACGGTCAGCGAAGCGTCGCTGGCCGGTGCTGAGCAACCGGAGTCGGCGAGGCGACGGGCGATGGTTGCGAGGTCGCCTTCGGACGCGCAACCGAACGTGACCGAGGACAGCCGTCGGGTCGCCGCCTCGTGCAGTCGCACCGTTGCCCCACCGTCGACTCCGGTCCAACCCGACGTGGCGTCGCCGACGAGCCCCATTTCCGCATAGAAGGCCGCGGTCGCCGTCGGGTCTGGCACGCCGGCGTCGAAGCCCAGGAGACGGTGGAGGGTCATAGCGGCAACGGCCCCCGTCCGGCGACGCAGCGATTGCGCAACGCGCCGATTCCGGGCGCGTGCGAGTCGATCACGTCTCCCTCAGCGAGAAATGTTCCCGATGCCATGCCGACACCCGACGGGGTGCCAGTGAAGATGACGTCGCCCGGCAACAGCGGACAGATCGACGACAGGTACGCGACGAGGGACGGGATCGAGAAGATGAGCAGGCTCGACCGCGCGTGTTGCTTGCGCTCTCCGTTGACATCGCACCACAGTTCGATGTCGTCGCGACTCTCGAGGCAGTCGCTGGAAACGAGCGCGGGCCCCATCGGTGCATATCCGACGAAGCTCTTTCCGAGGCTGAACTGTGGCGGCACGCCGGTCATCTGGACGGCACGGTCCGAGATGTCCTGACCGAGCGTCACGCCCGCGATGTGATCCCAAGCCGCCTCGATCGGTACGTGGCTCGCGGCTCGCCCGATGACCGCGACGATCTCGACCTCCCAGTCGACCATCGAGCCCGAGAGCGGCACGTCCCCGGTCGGCCCGGTGATCGAGGTCGGAAACTTCGTGAAGGTGAGGGGGGCGGGCGGTAGCTGCGCTCCGGTCTCGCCTGCGTGATCTCGATAGTTGAGTCCGATGCCGAAGACCTGACGAGGCAACGGCACCGGCGAGTCCAACACGACGTCGCGGAGCGATCCGCTCGGCGACGCGATCGCGCAAGCATCGTGCAGCGCGTGCAACTCGTCGAACCTGGAGATCGCCACCATGGGATCGGCGAGGGCGGGGTCGCCCGACCGCGTCTCCAGGTCGTAGTAGTCGCCGTCGCGTTCGAGCGCCGCACGGCCGGCGATGTTCACGAGTCGAAACACGTTGGCTCCTCGGGTCCACGGGATTGCGACGAAGCGCGAATCGAACACCTCGATCCTGGTCAGATCGGGACCGAACTCGCAATCCGACGGCCAACTCAGCCGGTCAGGGCCGGGGTCAGTCCTCCCAGGCACGCGCCGTCGTCGACCAGACGCCGTGCAGATGGGCGCAGGCCGCGAGATACAGATCGGCGGCCGGCGGGTCGATCGCGGCGGCGTCGAAGCACGCGAGCGTGTACTTCGCCAAGTGCGCATCGGGGTGGACGGCGGCCATGGTGGCCAGCGTCTCGACGACCTCAGCCCGCCGCGCCTGACCGCGGCGGAGCGCAGTGGTGATCGACGCTGCCGCCGCGGTCGAGCCATCGGCGAACGACTCACGCCAGGTCGTCTCGCCCGGCGGCGGCGAGTACTCGGCCGGGAGCCCGTTCGCGGCGAGCGTCGCGCGGAACGCGACCACGTAGGTGGCCGCGACCGCGATCGCCCGCGCCGGATCGCGAAGTCGATCGGCGATTGCGAGCACTGCGAGCGGCATCGTCAGACAATGACTCCAGCCGTAAGCGGCATGGTCGTCCGGCTCGGTCAGCATCGACAGTGCGGCTGCGCGCAGGATCGAACGGCGAGCACCGTCGAGATCGTCGCGGGGGATCGATCCGCCGATCGTTTCCTCGGCGATCCCGGTGGGGTCGACCTGCATGAGCATCGGATGGATGAACGAGCTCGATCCCGGCCCGATGAACGGGATGGACGCGAGCGACTCGAAGAGTCGTTCGCCGCCGATCGATGTCGGGCGGAGGCGATCGATCCACCGCAAGCGCCAGTCGGGAAAGACCGCAAGCTCGCGCGCGAGTGGACGCATCAGCGTGACGGGAAGTTCGTTCCGCGGCGCGACGCGCGGGAGCAGGTGGAGCAGGATCGGTCCGTGCGCCGCGGCGGTCGTACACGGCAGCAGCGCGTCGCCGATCTTCGCCGCGAGCGAGTCGACCCTGATCGGGGCGGCGCTCTCGATCGCCGCCACGTCTGCGGTTTCGACATCGCCCTCGCCCAGCGCCCAGACGAGCGCGTCGAGTGGATCGGCAGGCGCTCCCGTGGCGCGTTGCGGGTGGTCCACCTCGGGCGAGTGGGCTTCCCACTGGCGGGCGATGTCCAGGATGCGGTCACGCGCGTCGGGTCGGTGTTCGGCATCGACGAACGGCAGCAATCCGTAGCGCGCCGCGACCTCGAGCGGAGCGTGGAGTACGAAGGAGTTCGAGGGGCCGGATCGCGGGCGGGAGACGACCTCGGCGACCTGTGCCGCGAGCGCCGCGTCGCCATTTCGGTCGACGACAGTGTGCAAGTTGTTCATGACGGCGTACCGTATAAGTTGAAGTTCACTTGAAGTCAAGCATCCTGGAAATGAGGCCGGATGGATGAGGAGTTGCTCACGATCGGTCAGGTGGCCGAGCGCGCGGGGGTGTCGACCCCGACGTTGCGCTTCTACGAGCGGGAGCATCTGATCGCGAGTCTCCGCAGCGATGGGAACCAGCGGCGCTATCGCCGCGAGGCGCTTCGACGGGTCGCGTTCATCCGCGCCGCCCAGCGCGTCGGGCTGTCGCTCGACGAGATTCGAGCCGAACTTGCGTCGCTCCCCGACCGGCGTACCCCGACGAAGGCCGACTGGGCTCGCGTCTCGAAGTCCTGGCGACCGCGAATCGACGCCGAGATCGAACGACTCGAACGATTGCGCGACGAACTCACGGAGTGCATCGGCTGCGGCTGCCTCAGCTTCCGAGCCTGCGCTCTGTACAACCCCGGAGACGCGATCGCCCGCAACGGCGCTGGCGCCCGCTACCTGCTCGGCGATCGACCGACGCCGCGCTGACTCCGGGTACTCCAGTACCGTCGAGTCCGTGACCCGAACATGAGCAGGCGTGCCGTTCCCGCGTTCTTGGCGAGTTCCGTCTGCGTCTCGACGGCCAGCGGCATGGCGGTCATTGCGCTCGGCAAGCTCGTCTTCGACCTCACCGGCGACGAACTCGACCTCGGGCTGCTCGGTCTCGTCGAGTTCGCGCCCGCGGCGTTGCTCGTCTTCGTCACCATCCGCCAC
>SXGT01234737.1_pt1 | contig 26224 bp, 15 predicted proteins | sample 3176221 | NCBI WGS metagenome assembly SXGT01 (sample SAMN11356862, study PRJNA531348) | freshwater metagenome | isolation source: freshwater sample F1-120 | place: China: Fuxian Lake, Yuxi | collected 2017-12-25
GCGACCACCGGCGGCACGACCGGCACCGCGGACACGACCACCGGCGGCACGACCGGCACCGCGGACGCGACCACCGGCGGCACGACCGGCACCGCGGACGCGACCACCGGCGGCACGACGGGAGACGCGACCGGCACCGCAGACGCCACCACGGGTGACACGACGGGCACCGCGGACGCCGGCACCGGCGGCACGACCGGCGGCACGGGTGACGCGACCGGCCTCGCGGATGGCGGCGCCTCGGGCGGGAGCAGCGCCTCGACCGGAGGTTGCGCACCCGCGCGGAGCCGCTCGTCGTTTGGGCTCTTGCTGCTGCTGGCGCTCGGAGCGTCCACGCTCGTCGCACGCAGGGTGCGCTCGCGCTGAGTCATTGCCGCCCCGCCGTGCCGCTGGACACGCACGGTCGAACGCGCTAGACGGTCCCAGATGGAGCGCCTCGCCTTCCTCAATGCCCTCACGGCAGGCCGCCGGACCTTTGGTCGCGCGGATCTGCGGGAGCTGCGGCTCTCGAATCAGGTGCTCGAAGGCGTGGACCTCTCAGGCGCCGATCTTCGCGGCGCGGCCTTTGTCGCCTCGCGCTTTTACTCCGTCAAGCTCACAGGCGCCATCTTCGACGGTGCCAGCCTCAGAAACGCCGTCTTTCGCGACTGCGACCTCTCCGGCGCGCGCTTCATCGACGTGGAGATGGCCGGCGCGGACTTCGCCACCTCGTGCCTCGACGAGGCGGACCTGCGCGGCGCGATGAACCTCAACGAGGCCGTCCTCGGCGGAGCACGCCTCGTCTGCGCGATGGTGAGCCATCAGTCGCTGGCGGACGCCAACCTCCAGGGGGCCGACTTCACCGGCGCGGACCTGTCCCATAGCGACCTGTGTGGCGCCAAGCTGCGCACGGCCTGCTTTCGGCACGCGGCCTTGGTCGAGGCGGACCTGCGGCGGGCCGACGCGCGAGACGTGTGCTTCGAGAATGCGCTTCTAAGGGACGCAGACCTGCGGGAGATCGTCGGCGAGCGCTGCGACCTCCGACGTGCGGACCTGCGGGGCGCCAAGGTCCACCGCGCCATGCTCAATGGTGCGGACCTGCGGGATGCCATCCTCGACGGGGTCGACCTGACGGCCTCTCACGTGCTCGGCGTCATCACGAGCTGAGCCCACGCTACTTCGTCAGCGCGACCGAGACAGCGACTGGCGAAAGCAGCCGCACGAGGTCGGCGGTCTTGAGCGAGACGAGGAAACCGCGCTTGCCACCATTGATGTAGATCGTCTCGGTGGTCAACACCGAGGCCTCGGCGAAGACGGGCATGGACCGCTTGGTCCCAAACGGCGAGGTGCCGCCGACGAGGTAGCCCGTGTGCCGCGCCGCCACCTCGGGCGCGCACGGCGCCACGCTGCGACGGCCGAGCTGTCGCGCCAGCTCTTTGGTCGACACCATCTTGTCGCCGTGCATCAGCACAATCATCGGTGCCTTGGCGTCGTCCTCCATGATCAGGGTCTTGATGACCTGGTGCTCGTCGACCCCGAGCTTGCGGGCCGAGGCGCCGGTGCCACCCTTCTCCTCATAGTCGTAGAGGTGACCGTCGAAGGTGACGTTGGCAGCCCGGAGCGCGCGCACGGCCGGGGTGATGGGCAGGTCGTGGTGACTCATCGGCGGGAAGCTACGGCGCTGCACCGCAGAGATCAACACCGCAGAGATCAACACCGCAGAGACCAACACCGCAGAGACCAACACCGCAGAGACCAACACCGCAGAGACCAACACCGCAGAGACCAACACCGCAGAGATCAACACCGCAGAGGTCAACACCGCAGAGGTCAACACCGCAGAGGTCAAGGCCTGAGAACTGGACGACAGCGCGACGTTGTGGCACACGTGCGGCATGGCCGACATCGCTGACAGCATCCAGGAATCTCTCGAAGGCGCACGCGAGTCGCGCCTCAACGCGCTCATCGCCGTGACCGTGGCCGTGACCGCCACCTTCATGGCCGTCTGCAACGTCAAGAGCGGCAACGTCGTGCAGAGCATGGCGCAGCTCCAGACGCAGATCGTCAATCAATGGAGCTACTTCCAGGCCAAGAGCACCAAGCAGCTGCTCGCCGCCAACGGCGCTGAGTCGTTGGCCGTGCAACGCGATACGACGCCGGGCCTCACGCCGGAAGGGCGTGTGATCCTCGACAAGGCGATCGTCAAGCTCAAAGAGAAGGCCGAGCGCTACGAGACCGAGAAGAACGAGATCAAGGCGGACGCCGAGAAGCTCCAGGGAGAGTACGAGGCCATCGGGGTCCACGACGATCAGTTCGACATGGCGGAGGCGTGCCTGTCGGTCGCCATTGCGCTATTTGGCATCACGGCGCTCACCCAGAAGCGCTGGCTCTTCGGCGTCGGCGCGGCCTTTGGCGGACTCGGGTTGTTCATGGGGCTCGCGGCCTTTGCGGGCTCCAACTTCCGGCTCGACTTCTTCGCCAAGCTGCTGGGCTGAGCACGCGGGTTCGCCACCCGATTCGGAGCAACGCGGCGCTAGGGCGCGCTGCGTGAGCGGCCGACCTTGGCGGTCAGCGCGCGCCACGTTGGCGCCAGCGTCCGTCGAGCGTCGAGCCCGCCGCGAAGGATGGCTCGGGTCGAGGCGTGACGTGCGATGCGGACGATGGGCTCGCGCACGATCCGACCGCCAAACGAGCGCTTGAACTGCCCAATGGCGTAGACGGGAGAGTCTCGATCGGTCGTGACGCCCCCGAAGTCGTATTCATGGAAGCCCCGCCGGCGCAGCTCGAAGAGCTCCTCCAGGTGGAGCCAGCGGTTGAGCGGTCCGATCACCGAGCGGAGCGCGACGTCGGCCCGATCGATCGTCGCGCTGAACAGCAGCCGGGCACGGCGCGGCCAGTCGACCAGCACGACGTGCGCCGCGACCAGACGGCCGTGGTAGGAGACCGTGTGAATCTCCAAGGCGCCCGACTCACGTCCAGCACGCCAGAGCTGGTCCGCGGTCGGCTGGGCGTAGCCCGAACGCACCATGAACGCGTCGATGAGGTGCTTGGCGTCGGTCTCTGAGCGCTCCCACCGCCGGACGACATCGCCGGGGCTCGCGTCGATGAGCTTTCGGGCCTTGTTGACCTCATAGCGGCAGGACTTGGGGTCCAGGGCCCGCAGGAGCTCGGCCTCGGTCTGCGACAGATCGATGAGCAACGTCTCGAACTCCCGTCGCGCGTAGGTCACGGCGGAGAGCGCGTCGGCCACGGCTGGGGTGCACTGAAGGACATCGACGAGCTCGGCGCGCTCGAGGCAGCCATACACGGCCGTCACGTCCTCGGCGAACCAGGCTTGCAGCACCGGCACGGGCCCATGGCGGGCCGGCAAAAGGAGCACGCGCGCGCTCAGGCCACCACGGTACGACCCGGCGGGCCGAACACGTAGTGCGGATAGCACGAGAGGAGCGTGGCGCCGAGCTGGCCCATCGGCAGACCGGAGCGCGGCACGATCTCCAGCAGCGCGAGACCCGTCGCGGCCTCGACCTCGCGCGCGACGGCCGCGGGGGTCTTCTGCGCGAGCCACAGCCCACTCGGGTCCGTGAAGTGCGTGCCGCGCATGCCGCCGGTCAACACGTAGCGCGCGCGAAAGCGCCAGCTGTTCCACGAGGCGAGGCCGCGGGGCGAGAACACCGTTCCGACCGGGTTGTGGGTCGAGAAGAGAAGGACGCCATCAGGGGCGAGACAGCGCGCCATGTCCGCAAGGCAGCGGCGTCGTTCGCTGTCGGGGTTGATGTAGTCAATGCCATTAGCTGGAAACAGTACAGCGTTGAACGCGCGCGGGGCGAAGGGCAGATCGCGCCCGTCACACCGGAGCACAGGAAAGGCGATGCGGGCCATCGCGGCGCGCCGGAGCTCCGGCAACGGCGCCGCGTTGAGGTCACACGCCACGACGGCGTGTCCGGACTCCGCCAAGACGTGGGCTACGCGTCCCAGACCGCAGCCAATGTCCAAGACGCGGCTTTGAGGGCGAATCCAGCGGGCGAAGAGGCGGCGCTCTGCGGGAAACAGGCCCTGGAGCCCGGGATACCGGTAGGCGTCGACGTTCTCGGTCGTCGAGCTGGCGGCGGGCGATAGGGCAGACATGAGCGGGCGCGAGACCTGGAAGCCTGAATCGATCGGACCATCACGCCACTGGACGCAGAGCACTCCGTTGGCATCGCGCCAGCAGCTTTCAACGGCTCCTATCAGGCACAGGCACGGGACACAAGAGCCGAACTAAGGAACCGCGCAGCAACAAGTCGCACGATCGAGGTTCACGATGCGCCGTCGCGACAAGGCGCTGACCGCTGGCCATAGTGGTGCTATGGCCGAGGTCAGCAACGCTGTCGCGGCGGATGCAGCGTGGACTGAATCGTAGGACTTGTTGCTGCGCAGTGCCTAAGGCCCGGGGTGCCGCGTACGCGTCGCGAGAGCGACGGCGACGACCAGGCCGAGGGTCAGCGCGACGCTCGCGAGGACGCGGGCAACGATGAGCGCGTCGAGGCTCCAGTTCGCGGTCACGCGCGCGACGAGGACGTAGCCGAGGGGCACCGCGATGGCAAGCAACAGGTAGTAGCCGAAGATGACGCGGGTTCGGCCGGCGGCCCGAAGCACGGCGAGAAGGAAGCTGGCGGTCGTCTCGAACGGCAACGCAATGGAGAAGAGCGCGAGGGTCGCGTCGAACTCGGCGTAGCGGGCGCCACAGACGAGTGTGAGGATCGACCGGCCGAGCCCGGCGAGGACCGCTGCGCTGACGAGACCGACGCCGAGGAAGAGCGCGGCCACCTCCACCACGAGGCGGCCGACGCGCGGTGTGCCCATGACCCGAGCGAGGGACGGGAGCAGCACGGTACCGAGAGCCGCGAGGATCTGCCAGAGAGGCATGAGGACGGTGTCTATCGCCCGCATTCCCGCGACGGCGGTGTCACCGAGCGTCGAGGAGAGCACGTAGTAATGGATGTTGCCGCTGGCCCAGCCGACGACGAGTGCGGCCTGGAGCCAGGCGCCGTAGCCCCAATGGGCCCGCAGCACCTCGCGGAACGACGGCGGGACCTGGGTCGTGCCCATGCGATTCAAGCGCGCGCGGAAGAGGAGCGCAGTGAGCAATCCGCACAATCCGAGCGCGACGAAGGCGAGGCCGCCGTTGGAAGCACGCAGCATGAAGAGGGCGCCCAGCGCCGCCACCGCGAGCACGAGATAGACGAGGCTCACCGCCGCCTGGCCCCGCGCGTCGCCGTGGGCCAAGAACGCTCGACGAACGACCCAGACGACGAGCAGAGCCGGCAGGGCGAGGCCGAGCCCGAGAAAGGCGTGCGCCCTTGCCGGGTGTCCGAGGAGCCCAAGGAGGCCGCCCGCCAGACAGACGATGAGCCCGACGGCGAGCGTGACAGCGAAGTGCACCGAGGCGACGCGCGCGACGTAGCCGCGCGTGCGAGTCGCGTATCGGCTCGGGGCGAGCACGAGCATGGGCTCGACGATCGCGGCGCCGTGCGCGGAGACGATGAGCGCCAAGATGGAGTAGGCGAGCGCAAAGGCCGCGTACTGCGCCTCGTCCAGGATGCGCGCCAGCAGGGCCGTCGTGAGGAAGCCTGTCGCGGCGTAGGCCGCCTGATCGAGGACCGCGACGGCACCGCGAGGCGCCCAACGCCGGAGGCGCTCGCCGGTCAGGTGCGACGCAGTGGCGCCCTCAGGTCGACCGACTGGCGACATGGGCGCCGGAGACGGGCTCAGCCGTCCCGGTCGCCCGAGTGCGGCTCGCTGGAATACAGGGTCGTGACGCCGCCGCCGGCGATGACGGGCGGCTCATCTGGCGAGCGAATCAGTCCGAAGAGCACGCCGCCGCCCATGAGCGCGCCGAGAGCCGCGCCCACGACTCCGCCCCAGCCCCCCCCGATGGCGCCACCGGCCATGCCGCCGAAGAGCGCTCCGAGCCCCGTTCCCAGGGCCAGCACACGGAGTGCACCGACGAGGCGTCTCAGCATGCCGCGGTCAGGGCCCGCCGACCTGGTCGAGGGTGACGGTGAGATTCCCGACGTTGCCGCTCGCGGTGTCCGTCTTACGGGTGACGCCCACGGCGATGCCCACGATGGCGCCGGCGGTCACGGTCCCGATGATGGTCCAGAACCACCACTTCTTGACGATGGAGTCCGAGTCGCCCGTGACGCCGGGATCTTTGAAGATGGGATCGTCCGGGTTGATAGTGACCTCGGTGTCGCCGGTCGAGGACTCCTTCATCACCGACTCGATGCGGTCCTTGGACGGACCGTCCAATGGCTCGGCCTTGCCCTCGGCGGCGAAGGCGACCTGCATCGCATCGGAGAGCAACTTGCGGATGTTCTTCAGGAAGTCTGCGTCTTGGGCGATGACGCCGTTGACCGGCTTCACCGTACCCGCGAGGTCGCGATAGAAGCCCGAGAGCTCATAGCCCTTCGGGCCGGCCGTGGCGGTCAAGACGAGCGCCTCTTTGGCATCGACGGCGCGCAGGAGCGCGGGAGCGGAGGTCGCAAAGCGCTTCTGATCGACCCCCTTGTCGAATGCGGCGATGGCCTTGTCGACCTCGGCCTTGGCGGGAGACGCCGTGAGGAGCGCCTCCACGGGGGCACGCCCACCCTCGGGGACGCTCGCCGAGGTCGACCAGCGCAAGAAGCCGTCTTTGACGACCTCGACGAGGTGGCTGCCGGCGGCCGCGTTCTGGAGTGTGATGGGCGTGTAACCGCGGAAGGTGCCGTCCAGGTAGACCTCGGCGGCGTCTGGCGTGGACTTCACCTCGACGCGACCAGACGCCATGTCCGAGATCTCGCGGCGCGCCTGCTCGAAGAGGTTGCGGGACTCCACCGAGTACGCGTACTCGGTGGCCGCCTGCTTCGGGTAGAGAATCAGCGAGCGCTTTACGGCGTCCCGAGCCTCAGTCGCCGGCTTGCCGGTCATCTGGATCGCGATCCCGAGGCCCTTCGCCACGCGCGCGTGCAGGCGGGTGTCGCCCGCTCCGGGGTTCTGCGCGAGCACGTCCGACGCGCTCTTGAAGCGGCTGTAGGCGCCGTCCTTGTCGTCGGCGGCGAGCGACTTGAAGCCCTCGTCAGTGAGCCGCTGCGCCTCGACGGTCGCCTGTGCGTTGCCGGGTGGCGCGCCGGTGCGCAGGGTGACGCCCTCGAGCTGCCCCATCTGGCCGCGGACGATGGACGAAAGGACGATGGCGGCCTGAGGCTGCTTTGCGTTCTTGGGGAAGACGAAGCACGTGATCGTGCGGCCCTCCGCGGCAGTCGCAGCAGAGGACGTGAGCACGATGGCGTTGAAGAACATGGCGGCGACCACGGTGGCCGCGGTGCGAAGTCGCGTTTGGTCGGGGGTGCGCATGGGTCGCTCCTACTGGAGAATCGGCAGCAGGTTGGAGGGGGTGTAGACCTCGAGCGTGCCTGCCTGATCGGTGGCAAGGTCCGCAGCGGCCGAGATTCCGCCGGCAATCAGCATGGTGTCGTTGTCGAGCAGGACCGCGCCCATGCCGCCGCGCGCCGTGAGCTTGCCCGCCGAGTCCGGGGGGATGAGCCCGGTACCCGCCTTGTAGTAGCGGATGTCGTCGGTGGCCGTCAGGTCGGTGCCGGTGAAGCCACCCAGCACGACCACGCGGTTGCCTGCGGGAGCGAGCGTCGTGTGGAAGTAACGACCGACCGTGAGCCCGCCCACGGCCTCCTGGTCGATGACCGGCGTGCTGCCCTCGTAGCGGACCGTGAGCAGATGCGCGTTGGCCTGATTGGGGGCCGCGAAGCTTGCGCCCTCGAAGTTGACGCCGCCAATCAGCAGGAAGCGATTGTTTCCAATCGGCGTCAGCGTGGGGAAGAACGAGTGCGGCGTATCCTGCACGTCGAGCTTGCGGAAGTTGCCGCCGACGCCGTCGCGCTGGCCCGTGCTCGAGGTGTAGAGCTCGGCGACCTCGCCCTGACGAGCGCCGCCGTAGAAGAGCAGCTGCGTGACCTCACCGGACTGCACGACGGCGCTGGCCACGCCCGCGCGGTAGATGTTGAGGAAGTTGTTGGAGACTGCGAGCGTGGCGTCGGCGATGGTGTCCCAGACCTCGCACTCCTTGTATTCGTTCTTGTCGTCGCTCGTCCATTGGCCGCCGGCGCAGATGAGTGTGAGGCCGTCAGTGCTGACGACGTTGGCCGTCGGAAAGACGCGCTTGTTGCGCATGCCTGCGAGGCCGGTCTTGAAGGTGCCATCCGCGGGGCTGCCGGTGGCGGAGTACTCGAAGACCTCGACCGACTGAAGGGCGTCTTGCAGGTCGTACTTCCAGCCAAAGCCGCTGCCGGCCGGGGGGTCGAAGGTGAGCTTCTGCGTCCCGCCGATGAGGAGCACGCGGTTCTTGGTGGCGCCTCGGACGAGGACGGCCGCGTGCGCGCCACGGCCTGCGGCCATGAGCGAGGCGACCTTGGTCACCTTCCCAGTCCAGGCGTCGTAGATGTACGCCTTGCGCGACGCCTCCGTCGAGACGAAGGACGCAGCGCCACCCGCGGCGGTCGAGGTCAAGCCACCGGCGATCAGGTACTTGCCTCCGCCAAGCGGCGTGGTCGTGGGGAACAGCCGGTGCGTGTACTCCGCGTCGGCCTTTGGACAAGAGAAGCCGCCAAACTTGGACAGCGCGAGCTGGACGGGGTTGTCCTGGCCCTGGTTGACGATAACGTGACGTCTACGACCGAACCACGACGGCTTGCCATCCGTGTAGCCCACGAGCGTGACGTCCTCGTCGGTGCCCTCCGGGATTTCGCCAATCGTGATGGTCTTGGACCCGCCGAGCCCCTGGCGCTTCTCGAAGGCCGTGGGCTTCTGGTCTGGGGTCGATGGGTTGTGAACGACCGTCACCTGCAGCTCGGCGATCTCGCTGAACGCGTTGCCCGCCCCACCGGAACACGCCGATAGCGCCGCCGTTCGGACGCTCACCCCGGCGGTCGCGGGCTCGAGCTCGGCGCAGCCAACGGCCGTGCCAGCAAGAACGGCCGCGGAGGCCAGCCACTGAAGTCGTGAGATCACTGCGGTGTGAACTTTTCGAGTAGCCACTTGTCGCCCACCTTATGCAGAACGAAGGGAGGATTTGAGCCGACCGGAGGAGACTTGCCGACGAAGATGCGAATCCTGTCCGGACCTTCAGGGACCTTTCGGCAGATGAGAAAGGAAGGGTCCTGTGGACCGTAGACGAGGCGCAGGAAGTTCTTGCTGCCGTCTTTGCGCGCGGCGCCGAACCAGTACCGCTTCGCGTCTTCCTTTCGCTGAAAGTCGGGGTTGATGAAGCTGTAGAAGGCCTCGAAGGACTTCTCCGGATCGGGCTCGAGCAACGCCTGAAAGATCTGGAAGAGCGTGCCCTCGGCCGTGGTCGGATCCGCCTTGCGCACCTCGACCGGCTCCTTGCAGTCGAGATACTCGCGACCGGCCGTAGGCGCGGGTGTGCCCGTCGCTCCAGAGGCACCCGAAGCGCCCGTAGGTGCCGCGGCACCGGACGGCGTGCTCTGAATGATGACCCGCCCGCGCGTGCCGTGAATGGGATCCGACGGACCGCTGACCGCGGCGTCATGGAAGATGGAGCCCTGCTCCTCTGGCGCCTTCTGGTTCTTCTTGCCACAGCCGCACATTGCAGCGATGGCCACACCGACGAGCAATGCGCGTACCGAGGGACCCGCGAGCGGGCGAGAGCTGAGGCGAGGGCGATTCATGGGACGCACATGAGAGGTCGGGATCTCCGTCGGGCCGCGGGAAGGATAGCACACGCGCGACCTGGAACAACCGACACGACCCTGCACCGCGTCCGCGAAACCGGGGTGACGCACGGAGGGTCAACGAGGCGCGATGGTGATGGTGACTCGAGTGGTCTCGGCGAGGTCCGCGCGTAGCCACCGACCGCTGAGGAGCTCGGAGCCGGGCTGTGGCTTGGGGACCTGATCGGGATCGCACTCGCCGCACGGGCACGGGATGTCGCGGCACAGCCGTGTGGTCGGGTCGCAGCGCGATGCCGTGCAGCTCGACGGCGAGGATGTCGACTGCGCTGTCCGTGGCGTCCCCGGCTCGCACGCGCTGCCGGGAGCGCCGCAGTCGCGACCGAGCGCCGTCGGCCTCCGGGACATGAGCTCCGTCGACTGATCGAGGTCGAAGGCACGGACGAGATCCAGGGTCGCCTTCCACGGAGCGAGCGCGCGCGCACCTTCCGGAACCGGGAGCGCCAAGAGGAACCGGCGATCGAGGAGCGCCCATTCGGTCGGGAGGAGTCGGCCAATCTCGTCCGGCGTGACGCGAATCGGTCCGGCGTGCTCATAGCGATGCAGGTTGGAGGCCGAGTCGATTCGCACGCGATGCCCAGCGGTGCGCTGAACGGTCACGAGGGGCGGCTGACCGAGACGCCAGAGGGAGATCCGCTCGCGGCCGCGCTCGCCCAGGAGCAGCTCCAGGGAGTATGTGTAGGGGCCCGAGCGCAGCTGATAGAGCAAGCGGTCGTCGTCGGCCGTGACCTCGACGAGCTGCACCGAGATGTCACTCGGAGCCGTTGCGTCACGCCCCGACCGGCAACCACCCAGCGCGCCCACGAGGAGCAGCGCGCCGATCCAAACGCTCTGACGGAGTTGCACCAGGTGAGCTAGTTGAGATTGATGACTGAGCCCTTGACGGTCATCGTGCCGGAGGACTCCGTGTTCATCGTGGCGCTCGTCTTGACGGTCATGGCGCCCGTGGCCTCTTGGTTCCACTTGCCACCCGCCTTCATCTTCGTGTCCTGCACCGACTCGACCGTGAGCGCCTTGCACTTGATGAACAGGTTCTCCTTGGCGTTGATGACCATGTCCTTTTCAGAGTACAGGATCATCGTCTGCGCCTTGGAGTCCAGCTTGATGAGCAGCTTTCCATCCTTGTCGCAGATGAGGATGTGCTCCTTGCCGCTGGTCATGTCCATGCAGATGACGTGCGTGCCGTTGCTGCCATCGGGGACGTCCACGGAGACCGAGCCGCCCTGCGCCTTCTCGGGGCTCTTGCTCGCGCCGAGGACGGGCTGATCGTACACGTTGGTGTTCTTGACCTTGGTCTGGAGCACGATCTTCTCTGCGCTGCTCTTGCCATTGTCGACGAACGCGATCATGTGCCCCGAGCGCGACCGCCAGCCGCGCAGGTTGTTCTTCTTGGCGATCTGGACGCCCTTGTCGGTCTTGGTCTGCCAGTAGGGCTTGTCGACGCCGTTGTGGAGCGAGCCCACGATGATCGGATCGCGGAAGTCGCCGTGCATGAACGCGACGAGCACCTCGTCATCCACCTCCGGGAGGATGTGCTCGCCCATCTCCTTGCCGGCCATGCGCATGGCGACGCGGGCCCAGGTGGTCTGAATGCCGTCAGCGGCCGAGGAGCCGGGCATCCACGGGAACTTCACCTTGACGCGAAAGCGCTCGTCGGGATCCACGTTGTCGACGACAATCGCGGAATAGACCCCGAACAGCATATTTGGTTCACGTTGGCTGTGAAACGATTCCATCGACGGCCCTCCGAATTGCGCTGTACGCGCCGAATGCCAAGCGCGCGGCAATGATACCACGCGGCGGACGCTTCGGACAAGGTCACGGCACCGAGGTTCTCGAGGGCCCTTAACCGAGCAGGGCCTCGGCGTCGATCATCACCTCGATGTCGCTGCCGGCGTCGAAGTCCGGATGCCGCGCCGGAAGAATCGCCAGGGCGTTGGCGCTCGCGAAGCCAGGCAGGTCGCCGCTGCCGCCCGTCCTCAAGAGGGTGACGCCGACGCCAAGCTCGGCGATCGCTGGCTGGTAGGTCGGGCGATCGCCGGTGCCGCGAAACGGCGCGCGCAGCGGCAGGAGCACGCGAGGATCGTGTGGGCGCTGCGCACCGGCAAGACGCCGCAAGGCCGGCACGAGAAAGACCCGAGCCACGACCGCGCTCGAAACCGGGTTGCCGGGGAGCCCGAAGACGAGCTGCGCGCCGCGATGTCCAAACCAGAGCGGCTTGCCGGGCCGGATGTCGACCTTGTGGAAGACGACCTCGACGCCCTCGGCACGGAGGCATTGCCCGACGACGTCGAAATCGCCCGCGCTCACGCCCCCCGTCAAAACGAGCACGTCCACCTGGTCCAGCGCGTCCGCGATGGCTGACCGCGTCGCGCTCGGATCATCCGCGACGCGACGCTCCAGAACGACCTCGGCGCCGGCGCGACGGCAGAGGTCGCCACTGACGCCACGATTCGAGTCGCGAATCTGGCTCGGACCTGGCCGATCGGCGAGCTCGACGAGCTCGTCTCCCGTCGACAGAATCGCGAGCCGTGGCGCCCGCACGACCTGGACCGTGGCGGCGCCCACAGACCACAGGAGCCCGAGCCGCGCGCTCGTGAGCCGCGCACCCGAGGGCACGGCGACCGCGCCCTCCCGAAGCTCGCTGCCGCGACGTGCGACGTTCTCTCCCGGTCGAACGGGCGCTGTGAGCGTGACGTGGTCATCGTCCCACGTCGTGTTCTCGAACATTTGTACGGCGTCCGTTCCTGCCGGCACGGGCGCGCCCGTCATGATGCGCACCGCCTCGCCGCCGGCGACGACCGCATCGTAGGCACCACCCGCGGGGACGATCCCCACGACCCGAAGCGGCCCGACCCCATCAGCGGAGGAGACCGCGAAGCCGTCCATCATCGCGCGGTCAAAGGGCGGCTGATCGCGATCACAGGCGACATCGGCTGCGAGCACGCGCCCCGCGGCATGAGAGAGCGCGGAAGTCTCGGGCTCGAGCGGAACTGCGAGCGCCTGGATCCGCGCCGTGGCCTCGTCGATGGACAGGAGCGCCATGGTAGCGACCTACCAGTCTTCCGGCTTCTTCTTCTCCCAATCCGCCTGCGGGAACGGGAGCGCGAAGCCGTTCTTCTCGACGGTGCAGGTGGATTTCTCCAGGCACGGATCGTCGACGAGCTCTTTGCCGTCGGTGTAGAAGTACCAGTAGACCTGATTGTTCATGAAGCCATTGATATCAAAGGGCCAGTCCGGCGTCGGCGCGTTGAAGTCGTGCTTGCCGTTCTGCTCGATCATGGGGATGCGCATGCCGTGGACACCGCCTTTGGCGTGCGTCGCCGCCTTCTTGAGGCGCAGCGGCGTCACGTTGGCCTCCGTGGACATGGACGGCTCACCGTAGGGGTTCTTGCCGAAGTCGAGGTCGTCGATGTCGAACAGCACCGCCTCGCCCTTGGCGTTGCGCCAGCGGGGCAGGCACTCGATGGACTCGACGGTATGCGTGCTCAGCAGCACGCGGTTGTCGCTCATCCCGGCATACTTCGTCCCATCGAAGCGCGGGTTGGCCTTCTCCAGCTCGATGAGCCCTGCCGCGCGCGCCATCATGATCCCGGTATTGACCGGCACGTTCATGTCGCCGCCCGTCGGGATGACCAGCACGTTGGTGCCGGGAGAGACCGTGGGATCGTAAGAGAAGTCGAACGGCTTGTCGTAGTGCGGAGCGTAGTTGACGGGGTCACCCGGATCGATGACGAGCTGCGCCAGGCCCGTCAGCCGGCGAAAGGACGGCGAACCGCGCTTGAGGCCCAAGCCGCGCTGAATGGAGACGAGCGGCTGACCCGCGGCGTAGACGGTGCCCATGAAGGTCACGTCCTGCTGAAACGTCTCTACGGTCGCGTAAGGCGGCTCCTTGCCACGCGAGAACGTGAGCGTGAGTCGATCGCCGAACGCGGTCGTGTCGCTCGCGACGACAGGCGCCTTCACTCCAGGACGGTCGAGGCCCAGCAGGGGCCGACGCTCGGCGACGCCCAGGGCATCCGCGGGGAACGGGATGCGGAAGCGCTTGTCCGTCGGGACGATGGCGAAGCTGACCTCGCCGTTGACGTGATTCTTCACCTCGACGCGGTCGCCGGGACGAACGTCGTCGACCGAACCGAACGGGTGGTGGCTCTGGCTCGCCACGTTGTTGACCAGGAACTTCAGCTCGACGGCACGCCCGCTAGCGTTGGGGTTTCCGACGACGAATGGCCCGAGCAGCGGCAGGAACACCGCCTCGGGCACGCCACCCTGACGGCTGCGGATGCCGATGTCCAGGAGCCCTGCCCCACCGGAGGTCGGAGCCGCCGCAGTCAGCGCCGGCTCGATCCCCGCGAGGACGCCGGAGAGGATCCCGCCGAGGGACCGCCCCCAGACGGAGTAGCGATCGCCGTCGCCGCCCAGGTCCACGATGCCGTCGCCGTCGACGTCGCCCGCGAGGTCCGGCCGACCGTCCCCATTGGTGTCGTAGGGCCACACCCGCTTGCCGTCGAACGAGCGCAGCATGCGGATGAACTGCATGTGCTCGACCGCGGTCTGCCTTACGATATCTCGCGTATGAAAGAGGTCCGCGGTCCAGAAGTCACCGCCCGGATCGGGCGTCCCGTCGTTGTCCAGATCGCGCGCGCGGGTGTCCTTGACGGCCTGCGCGAACGGCCCGAGCTTCGACAGCTGGCCGATGAGCGTGTCCAGAAGCTCGCCGTACGTGAGCTTCTGGCCGCCGAAGTCGATGGCCCCGTCCGGCACGATGAGGCCGTGGCCGTACGCGTCGAGCGCGCACATCGCCATGCCGAAGCGCGCGGTGCGACCGGCGAACTCCAGCGCCTCGATGCGTGAGCTGCCATAGCCGTGGATATAGAGGACCGTCTTGAACGGCTCCTTGCCGTGCTCCGGCTTGCGCTTGGGCAGGAAGCACCAATAGGTCACGCGCGTGCGGCCGTGAAACGAGGCGCCCGTCGCGGGATCGATGTCGAAGCTCTCGTCGTCGTCGGCTGGCTGCGCTGCGGTGGCGAGCCCGTCGCGATCGGCGAGGAAGTTCGGCGCATCGAACTGACCGATGACGAGCCCTCCGAGGCTCTGGACGTCAGAGATGATCGCCTCTTTGGTGGCTGCGCTGCCACCGAGCAACAGCTCGGCGATGATGGGGAAGATCGCGTTGAACTCGTCGATCGTGCCGTAGTAGGTGGACTTGGGATCGGTGGTCGCCGGCGCGAGATAGAAGTCCTCGACGGGGAACTCGGAGCCGAGGTAGGCCATCTTCCCGTGTCCGTAGAGCCCGGCGCGAATCCACTCGAGCTCGCGCGTGACCGTGCCGGTCGTGAAGGTCCACGCGAATGCGACGTCGCTCATCGCGAGGCCCAGCCCCGGCAGCGCGTCGACGAGCGGCGCCAACGTGGCGTCCTGCGAGGCGTGACTCTTGCCCGCGAAAGGCGAGCGCACCGGGTTGCCGTCCCGACCCACGAGACGATTGGTGAGCACGACGGCGTACTTGGTCCCGGGCCGGAGCGGCATCAGCGGACGCACGAGCAGCGTGTTGGTCTCCTCCTCCCAAAACGTCGCGAGGTTGTCGTAGGCGATGACGTCGCGCCCGACGAGGTCGTTCGAGCTGCACAGCGGCTTGTCGAGCTCGAACCCGGACGGAAGGAAGCTCTCCGGAGTCGCCGCCGGATCGATGTAGTTGGGCCGATCGAGCACACCGTCGAAGTCCGTGTCCTCGCCGGGATCGAGCTTGCCGTTCTTGTTCACGTCCTCGTCGGTCGTCTCGAGCAGCAGGTTGGACGAGAACCAGCGCTCGTCGTTCTCGAAATAGTTACGCCGCTTCTCGATGCCGATAGGAAAGTTGCCCGAGCCAGCATCGATTGGCTTGCGCTGGCCGCGCTCCGGCGAGGCGGGATCCACATCGACGAGGTACAGAGCGTCGTCCGCCGGATCATCGTTCTTTGTGTGACGGTTCACGATGTTCTTGAGATCAAGCGGCGCGTCGAACGAGACGCTGATGGGCTGAAACGTGCCGAAGCCGTCGAGGCGGTCTGCCTTGGCGCGCAGATCCTGCTCCAGGTAGGTCTTGGCGTACTTGGACACGTTGAGGGCTTTGCCGGTCGCGGTCCGCGCGTCGACGTGGAGCGCCGTGTCGTTCGGCAGCGGGATATTGGGTAATGGCTTGGCCGAAGGATCATAGACCACGCGAGGTCCGGGACCCGATGGGGTCTCGCCGAAGCGCGACGAGGGCGGATCGCCCGCGCAGGCCGAGGTGACGAGCGCGAGCACGAGAAGCGACGGACCGAGTGGCCTCCGCATGCGCTTCACCGCTACCACGCGACCGTAAAGGACGTCCGCACCTTGTGAATCGGATCGAGCGACGGGCCACCCCTGGGAGACTCAAACGCCGAGCCGGGCACATAGACGCCGTATTGAGCGCTCAGCACGAAGGCCATCAGGTCACGCACCGGGAGGCGATACGAGAGCCCGAGATCGACCTCGGTCCCAAGCCAATGCGACTTGGCCGGCGCGCCGAGGAAGTTCGTATTGAAGCCGCCGTGCAGGCCATTGGTCTGCCACGGGTCGATGACATCGGCCGCGCTCCACGCAAAGAGCAGCCCGAGATCGGCACCGAGGCCAAAGGGTCCCCGCCAGCGAAAGACCGGATTGACGTAGACGGCGTTTGTAATCGCGCCATTCGTGGAGCTGAACTCGAGCCCCTTGACCGGCTTGGCCGACAGGTTGGGGTCGCTCGCGAGCTCCACCGACCGCGCCGAGACGCGCTGCATGACCTCCTGGAAGAGGATCATGCCGACCTGGTAGGCCGGGTCGAACGTGAACGAGCGCACGTCCTTGTCGAGCCGATTGTTGTCTCCGGTCGCGAAGCCGAGCTCCAAGCGTGTCGACAGCTGGTGGCCCTTGACCTCGATGTCGAACGTGGTCTGAAGCACGCCGCCCACACCCAGGACATCGACGCCGGTCGTGGCTTGATCGGTGATGATGCGATCGGTCGTGGCGATGAGGATCGCGAGCTCCGCGGCGATCGTGAGCTTGGCCTTGAGGGCGTCGAACGGCCGCACCCATCGGACGAAGAAGTCGATGGCGTTGGCGTCGAGCTTGGAGCCGTCCTTGTCGGTCTGACGGCGAAACGCCGCGTAGAGCCCGGCGGTGAGCGGGTCGGTGCGCCACATGAGCGAGACGATGCCCTGGAGCGCGAGGTCGCCCTTGACCAGGTTGGCGTTGTCGTCGCGAAAGACGACGTCGAAGCCACCGGCCAGGATGAGGGCGTCCTTGGCGGGGTTGTCCTTGAGGAAGAAGAGCGGCTTCGTGGCGAACAGGACCCGCTCGGAGAGGTCGCCGAGGCGGGTGTCCGCGAAGGCGGTGTGGCTCTCGTCGTTGCCGTCGTTGGCCAGGATGCCGAGGCCGAACTGACTCGACTGTTGGCCGATGCGCAGGAGACCGATAGGCGTGGTCCACGAGAGATAGAGCGTCCGAAAATCCGTCGCCCGCGGACCGGAGAACGCGTCGTTCCGATGCTGCGGCTCGAGCAGGAACTCGCGGCCGTCGCGGGTGGTGTCCCCCGCCAGACGACCGGTGAAAAGATCAGCCTCGGCCTCGATGAAGACGTCCTTGGCAAACGTGATCTTGGGGCGAATGCGCCACCGCTGGGTGCCCCAGTTATTTACGTCGTGATTTTTGCCGGTGCCGTCGATCGGAAAGTCGCTCAGGTGAAAGTACCGCAGCTGGTACTGCCCCGGGACGCACACGGTGACCTGACACTTCTGGGACCGCTCGCCGAGAGTATCCGCGACGGGTTCGTCGTCCCTTGCGAGCGCGGTCCCGGGGAGCGCGACGGCTAACACCAGCCAGCCAATCCAGCATCCTCGCGGACCGAAGCGGGGCCGACCCGGCACGTTGCTCGAGCTGTTCACCATTGCGTGCTCTCCTCGCAGAACGACCCGCGACCACCAGGAGCCCGCAGCGACCAGAGGTCGAGCGGTGCTCCGGCGCGGCGCCGGCGGGAACGTACCCCGATCGGTCGGAGCGCGCAACGCGGCCTTGGAGCCGCACTCCCGGGGTGGTCTCTCGGCCTTGCCACGGCGTGGCGAGTGTGGTTCCTTCGGCCCCGGACTGGACCCGAGGGGCACGATGGCGCTATCGAACGACGCGATCTCCACACGACTCGACGCGATCCGAGCGCTCTCCGCAAAGAAGGACGTGGCTGGCCTCGTCGACCTCGCGGCCGCGAGCTCGGGCGCCGTTCGACGTCGTGCCCTGGACGCGCTCGCCGCGCTGGGCGGGGCGGCCGCCAAGGCGCTCGCCGGTCAGGCGCGACACGCCGACGACGATCGCCGCGCGCTCGGTCTCCAAGGCCTGGCGGTCATGGGCGGAGGGGACTCCGCCGCGGAGATCGTGGCAGCGCTGGCCTCGGACTCGCTCCTCGTGCGCTTCGAGGCGGCCTTGGCGCTCGCCGCGCTTGCGCCCGAAGGGACGTCCAAGAAGGGAGATCCCCTGGTCAAGGCGGCGCTCGCGCACGTCGACGACCCGTCGACTGGAGTCCGCCTCGGCGCCGTGGGCTGTCTGGAGCGACGCGACGGCGCGGATGCCGCTACGGTCGGCCGCCATACGAGTGGGCGATCGGTCGCGCTCCGCTCCGCCGCGATGGGCGCGTTGGCGCGTGTGGGCGCTGCGGTGGATGGGGTCATCTATCAACGTGCTGACGCCGAGGGGTCGCGGTCGGTTCGACGCAAGGGCGCGTCGTTACCCGTCCCGCCAGGTCTGGCCTTCGAGCGCCTCCGTCAGGGCCTCCAAGACGAATGCCCGCTCGTGCGACGTGCGGCCATTGCGCGCCTAGCGCAAGCCGAGCTCGCCGACGTCGCGGCCGTGCGTGACATGCTCGAGCGGCTGCTCCCGACCGAGCCCGATCCCGAGTCTCGCCGCGCCGCGATTCGGGTCCTTGGCGAGCGCTTCTTGGCCGAATCGCGCTCCACGTTACAGCGTACGCTCGTCGATCTTGACCCGGAGGTGCGTGCCGACGTGGCCCGTGCGCTCGGTGCGGACGGAGAGGCGCAGCGCGCCACGCTCGTGGGCCTCGACATCGAGGCCGAGCGGTGGGACCGGGTCGCTGCGGCAGGGGACAGCGCGGTCCCGATGCTCGTCGCGATCGTCGAACAGGCGACGCGCACGCCGCTCGACACCCGCGTACGACTCGGTGCCGTCGGCACGCTCGGTCGCCTCAAGGCGACGTCGGCGGTCGGCGCGCTCGAGGTCGCGACGCGCGATGGTGATGGGCGCGTGCGCAGCGCCAGCCTGATCGCGCTCGGCGAGACGGGTGGGGCCATCGCACGTGCCGCGGCCGAGCGCGCGCTCACGGACTTCGACTACGACGTGCGTGTCGCTGCGCTCCATGCGCTCGGCCGGACGGGCAGCCTGAGTGACGGTGCCGCGACGTTGGCGGCGTCGGCCCTGGCGGACACGGTCGCGGCCGTGCGCGTCGCAGCCGTGCGCACGTTGGGCCAGCTTGGCGCGCTCGAGCTCCTGTTCGACCAGTCGGCGAGCGCCGAAGCAGAGCTCCGCCTCGAGTCGGTCCGGTGGCTGGGCACCCTCGGCCAGGTCGCGGGCATCGACGCGGTCGTCGCGCGACTCTCGGACTCGCTCCCGGCGGTGCAGGTGGCGGCCCATGACGCGATCCGGGCGCTCGGCTGGCTGCGGGTCGGCCTGCCTGGCGGACGCGTCGGAAGCGGCTACTCGCGTTGGTTGGGGCGCCGGGAGTTCGTTCCTGACACGGACACGCGCTCGGCCGTCGAGGTCCTCCGCGACGCCTTGTCCCACGAGCGACCGCGTCTCCGGCGCGCGGCACTGGAGGCCCTTGCCGCCGAGCGGGACGTCGATTCGCTCGCCGCGGTTCGCGGGGCGCTCGGCGACGCCGACTTCGACGTGCGATTGACAGCGGCCATCACCGCCCACGCGCTCGGAGACGCGCCGGGCAATGGACCTGCGTGGTGCGCCTGGCTCGTCCACGTGGGACGCTTCCAGGACGCGGCGACCCGTGGTGCAGACGCCGTCGACGCGCTGACTCGGGCCATCGACGGCGCATCTGCGTACGTCGCGCAGCAACTGGCGCCCGCGTTGGCCGCCACGCGATCGGCTGCGGCAGTCGCCGGGCTGGCGACGTTGGCGCGCTCGGAGCTGGCACCCGTCCGCGCGGCGGCGATTGGCGCGCTCGGCTCCCTCGGTCCGGATGCGCTTGCGTCCAACGACGGGGCTGCGGCGCTCGTCTCGGCCCTCGACGACGCCGAGCCCGACCTTCGGGCGGCCGCCGCGAAGGTCCTGACCCAGGCCTCGGCGGCTCCCTTGCTCCTCGACGCGCTCTTCGATGGCGGTCAAGACGGACGGACCCTCGCGGCGGAGCTGTTGGGAACGCTGGCCGTGACCTCGGCAGCCAGCGCCCTGGCGGCCGCCCTGCGCTGCGATCCGCTCGCCTCCGTGCGCGCGGCTGCGGCGACGGCGCTCGGCCGGATTGGCGCCAAGGAGGAGCTCTCCGAAGTGATTGGAGCCTTGGGTGATGACGTCCGCCTCGTCCGTGAGGCGGCGCGCGAGGCGCTCGCGGCGCTCAAGTGGAAGGCCGATCCAGCGCTCCTCGCCGCAGGAGAGGCGCTCGCAGCCGAGCAATGGGACACGGCGATCGGCTGTGGACCGGCCGCCAGGCCGCTCGCCCGCGCGATCGCGGCGCGGACCGAGCGCGATCCGCGAACGAGCGCCCGCCGTGCGGCCGCCGTACGCGTTCTCTCGCGCGTTGCGACGGGCGACGAGCCACGCGTCGTCGGCGACCTGATCGCGCTCATCGCCGATCCCATTCAAGAGGTCCGTTGGGCAGCGATTGACGGCCTCGGCCTCCTTGCGGCCGAGGATGCCCAGATCGCGCTCGCCCAGGCGCTCGCGCACGTCGACTCCGAGGTCACCTGGCGAGCAGCCCGCGCCTTGGGCCAGAGCCCGTCGACCGCAGTCGAGCTTCTGGGTCGCACGGCGACCTCGCACCGCGATCCACGCGCACGCGTCGAGGCCGTTCGCGCGCTCGGGCGTCGCGCAACCCCGGCGGCTTTGGCCACGGTCGTCGAGCGGCTCGTCGACGAGGACGCCAACGTCGCCGCGGCCGCAGAGGCGGTCTTGAGCGCCGCGGGAGACCTCGGGCTCGACGCCCTCTCCGGCCTGCCGCACACGCTCGAGCTCCCCCTACGTCGGCGGGTCGTGACCGCACTGGCCGAGAGGCATGCGGCCGACGCCCAGGTGAGGACCCGTCAAGCGAACGCCCTGGTCGCGTGGCTCACCGATGGCGACGCGACCGTGCGACGCCGCGCGGCCTCGGGGCTGCGGCCGATCTCCGGGGAGGCGCTCGCGGAGGCCTCCGTGTCGGCGATTGCGCGGGCGGTGACCGACGCGGATCCGGAGGTCCGTGCGCTGGCCCTGGAGGCCCTTCGCGGGCGCGACGGGGTGTCGTCGGTCGCGATTGGCGCATTGGCAGACCCCGAGAGCGCCGTCCGCGCCGCGGCGCGGTCCGCATTGGCCGGCGCGCCTGTCCCCGACGGCTTCGACAAGGCGTGCGCCGCGCTCCGGAGCGGAGACGCGCAGCCTTTGTCGGCATTCGGAGCCGAAGGCCGCGACGCGTTGGCGCACGCCCTCGTCACCGGCCGTGCTCCGGCCTCGGTGCGCGCCGGCTGGTGTCGTGCACTGGCGGGTGACCCGCGAGAGCACATCGTGTCCACGTTGGCGCAGGCGCTCCAAGAGCCCGAGCCCGACCTTCAGCGTGCCGCCAGCGAGGCCTTGCGCGGCACCTCCAGTCCGGTCGCGCGCGCCGCACTCGTGGCGCTGTCCCGCTCCCGGACGCCGACCTCGCGCCTCGCTGCACTCGCCAGCCTCGCGACCGACGGTGGCACCGATGTCAGCGCAGAGCTTCTGGCGTTGCTCGACGATCCCGACCCGTCGGTTCGGCGGGGTGCTCCAGCGGTCCTCGTCGACGCGCTCGGGACCCGCGCCGTCCCGAGTCTGGTGGCGCACCTCACAGACCGCGACGGCTCGGTTACGTCCGCGGTCCTCACCGCCTTGGGGCAGCTTCGGGATCCGCACGCGCTCCCGGACGTCGCACGCCTCGTCGACTCGCCGCCACCGCAAGGCGAGGCCGCTCGGGCGGCACTCACGTCCCTCGCCACGATCGCTGATCCGGCAGTGGACGCCCTCTTCGACCACGAGTCGGCCACCGTCCGCCGTATCGTCATCGAGGTCGCGGCCCCGGCGCCGGCCTTGGCGGCGCGCCTCACGGCAGCGACGACCGACCCCGATCCCGCCGTGAGAGAGGCGGCGCTCCGCGCGTTGGCGCGGCACGGGGAGTCTACGGACCCGGTACTGAGCGCCGTAACCACGTCGATCTCGGACTCGGTCCCGGTCGTACGGGCCGCGGCGATCGAGGCCCTCAGCCGACTCGGCGGACCGGCGGCGCCAAGCCTCGCAGGTGCGCTCGTGGATCCGGATGGGGACGTGCGTGCGATGGCTCGGCAGCTCGTGGCGCATCCCCGCAAGGACGCGCTGCTCCAGGCAGCCGACGCAGTCGCGCTCCGTGCCGACGTCGCCAGCGCGCTCGACCTCGGAGACCCGGGCGCCGCGCTCATCGGCCATCTGCTCGCGACGCGCAAAGCGCTGCCCGAGGGCGTCGAGCACACGCTGGCGCGCCTCGCCGGAATGGGCACGGAGGCTGCGGCACGGGCCGTCGCCAGCGCGCTCGGGCGGCCAGAGCGCGCTCTGCGCACCGTGGCGGCGCTAGCGCTCGCGGAGATGTCGCCGGCGGCTCTGGGGGCAGTCACCGAGCGCCTCCTCGTCGCGTGCTCCGATCGCCAGCCGGAGGTCCGCGCGGCCGCGTTGTCCGCGTTTGCCGTCGCCGATCCCCGCCGTGCGACGGCGATGGTCGATGCCGCACTCCGCGCGCCACAGGTCGAGCTCCGTCGCGTCGCGACCAAGCTGGCCGCTCAGCTCAACCGCGGGGACGCGGCGCTGGTCGCGGCGCTGCTCCACGACCTCGACGGCGACGTGCGCCTCGCTGCACTGGCGCTGGCTCCGCGCTTCGCCGGCGACCCCGCGGTGGCTCAGGCCGTTGCGCAACTGGTCTCCGACCCGCGGGCGGAGATCCAATCGGCCGCCGCTGGCTGCCTTGCCAACGGAGAGGCGCCCCCGATGTCGGGGAGCACGCTTACGCGCCGCCTGCGGCTGCGCGCCCTGTCGGGTCGCCCCGATGCGCTGACGGCGATCGCGCCGTTTCTGACCGACACCGACGCCTCGATTCGGGTCGACGCCGTAGAGACCCTCGGCGCGAGCGGGCTCGGCGACGCGCGGCCCCTGATCGTCCCTCACCTCTTCGACGAGGCGGCCGAGGTGCGCGCAGCGGCGGCGGCCACACTGGGACGTCTCGGTGGAGAGGCGCCATTGGAGCTCGTCGGCGCGCTCGCCGACCGGGACGGCACGGTTCGGGCAGCGGTGCTGACGGCGCTCGACTCGCTCGGCATCGCGCTGAGCGATGACGACCGCGCGACGCTGGACGCCTTGAGTCGCCGCGTGGCCCTACCTTCGCTCGCCTCGGCCGCTGCGCGGGCGGGAGTCGTCGCAGCGCTCTACCAGCGCGCCGGTGGCGGCAGCCATGTTCGCGCGACGTACTGCGGTCTACTGGCAGGAGCCGCAGACCTCCGCGCGCAGCAGGCGCTCGTCCTGGCCACCGAGGAGCCCTTTGTCGAAGTTCGCGCCGCGGCGTGCCGTGCGCTGACGCATGCCTCGGCGCGCTGGGCGATTCCCTCGCTGCGGCAACGCCAGCGCGATACCTCGAGCGACGTTCGCAGCGCGGCACTCGACGCCCTGGGCGCGCTTGCCACCGACGCTGAACGCGACGCCTTCGAGCGCGGCCTGAGCGACGGCGACGCGGAGGTCCGGGCGCACGCCGTCGCCGCACTGGGCTCCTCTGCGCTCTTTGGCGTCGAAGATCGCCTGCTCGTGTGTCTGGCGTCGCAGGACCCGGCCCAGGTCGCCGCCTCGGCCCTCGCGCTTGCGGGGCGCGGCGCCACGGGTATCTCCGCCCTCCGACGGGCCTGTGGCGACGCAAGCAGCTTGGTCCGCGCGGCAGCGGCACGCGCGCTGGCCCCCGTCGACCCCGATGGGGTGGCTCCGCTGCACGACGACCTGGAGTCCGCCGTACGCATCGCGGCCTTGGAGACCCTCGGCCAGGCGCCCACGCGGGGCACCGCGCGCATCGACGCGCTCGCTCGGCGCGATCCCGAGCCCTTGGTCCGGGCGGCTGCGGTCGACGCCCTCGTGCGCCTTCAGGGGCCGGAGGCCGCCGAGACGGTCTGGTGGGCAGCCGCCGACATCCACATCGGAGTGCGCCTCGCCGCCGCGGACGCAGGACGGCGGCTTGGCTTGCCCGATCTCGAGCGCGTGGCGGATCTGGCGCGCGGACGGTCGTGGGATCGGGTCGTCCCGCACGGCCTCGCGGTGCGACCATTCTTGGAGCGGCTGCTGCTCGACGCGGACTCCGGCTGGTTTGACGGGAAGGCACGTGCCGAGGCGGTCGCACCGCTGGAGCGGCTGGGATTGGAGGCGGCTGGGATCTTGCGCCGTGCTCTCACCGATCGCGTCGCGCTCGTGCGGCAATCGGCCGCACGAGCCCTTGGCCGACTCGGCGCCCAGGAGGCGCTCTCCGAGCTGCGACGCCTCGCGCAGTCGAGCCTCGGCGATGACCGCGCCGCGGCTGCCACGGCGTTGGCCGCGCTGTCCGATGAGGGGACCTTGGCCAGGCTGGTCGCAGACGGCGACGCCACCGTTCGAGAGGCCGCCGTCGTCGGCCTGAGCGACGCGCCGCGGCTGGAGGCGCTGGTCCGAGCGGATCCCGCGTGGCCTGTCCAAGCTGCCGCAGCGCTGCGTCTCTTGGCGCTCGAAGACGTCGCGCGTCTCGTGAGCCTCAGCGCGAGCGGCGAGGGCCCCTCGCGGCTCGCGAGCGTCCGTTCGCTTGGATGCGCGACGCCGTCTCAGCACCGGGAGCAGCGCCTGTCGGCGCTTATCACGTCGGTTCGCGATGCCTACGCGTCCGTTCGCCAGGCGGCCGTCGAAGGCCTGGGGCGTCACGGTGACGCGGAGTCCCACGCGGTCGTCGTGCAGGCCCTGCGCGTCGACACCGAACCTACCGTTCGTCGCACCGCGGTGGGGGCGCTGTCCGCGCCGCCTTTGAGCGCGCATCCGGAGACACCGCGCGAGCTCGAGCTGGCCCTCGTCGACGCGGATGGCGACGTCCGTCGTGCGGCCCGTGCCGCGCTGTTCGCGCTGGACAGCTCCCCTTCGGCCGTCGCTGAGGCGGTCGCGTCCGCCGTCTTCCTCGAACACTTTTCTGAGATCCCGGCGTTGGGCGCCGAGGCGGCACCGTTCCTCTTTCGGATTCTCGGCGAGTTGGAGCTCGACGCGCTGGCCATCTCACGACGCGCCGCGGCGGCGCGCGCTCTCGGCGGCCTTGACGCCGACGTCGTTCCCGCGCTCGCGCAGGCCGCGCTCGACGTCGTGGGGCAGGTGAGAGCCGCAGCGGCCAGCGCCTTGGCATCGACGGCGGGACGGCGCGCCGAGTCGGTCGGGGCCGTCGCGGACCTCTTGACTCGCCTGGCCAACGACCCCGACACGGCCGTCCGTCAAGCGGTCGCCGAAGGCGCGCCGCAGCTGGGTCCCGCCGTCGCCCGACGGCTGCTCCAGCAGCTCGCCAGCGATCGTGATGCCGACGTGCGCCTCGCGGCCGCGACGGGCCTCGCCGACCGCGCGCTCGACGCGCTCGACCTCCTGGTGCCCCTGCTGACGGACGCCGACGCGCACGTCCGCGCCACGACGGCGACCCGCGTTGGTGAGTTCGGCGATGTGCGCGGCATCGATCCGCTCGTCGATCGGCTGGGCGACGCGGTTCCGACCGTGCGCCACGCGGCGCGGCTCGCGTTGGGGGCGCTCCACTGGACGCCAGTCGGGATTCGGCACACGCCCGAGTCGCCCGGCTTCTCGCGATGGACGCGCAGGAGCGAGTGGTTGGCCGAGGGCGTCGCCTCGGACAGCGAGACCGAGCTGCTGCGCGCGAGTATCGCGTCGCCCGACCCGGACCGCCGCCGGACGGCGCTCGAGGGCCTCGCGTTGGTGCTCCCCGACGCTGAGCTCGGGCCCGTCATTTCGGCCCTCGCCGACCCTCACCCCGACGTCCGCCGCACGGTCGCGCGGGCGCTGCGGGCGCGCAGCGTCCAACCGGACTCGCCCATCCTCGCGAGCCTGTTGCTGGTCGAGTCGGGCTCGCCGGAGCGCGCCGCGACGGAGCTCGGCCCGTCCGCGGTGGCCGCCCTCGACGCGGTCCGACGGGAGCGCGAGCCGCTCGAGCGCGAGGCCGCCGTCCGCGCGCTGGGACTCATCCGGGGAGA
>SXGT01090285.1_pt1 | contig 26210 bp, 17 predicted proteins | sample 3176221 | NCBI WGS metagenome assembly SXGT01 (sample SAMN11356862, study PRJNA531348) | freshwater metagenome | isolation source: freshwater sample F1-120 | place: China: Fuxian Lake, Yuxi | collected 2017-12-25
CTGATGAGTATCTTCCGCACCTTGAAGCAACGGGGCCACAATCCATTGCGGACGATCGTCACCGCGTTGCAAACGTACCTGCAAACCGGCAAACTTCCGCCGCTGCCGAGTAAAATTACTTCAGACGGCTAAAGTGTTACCGCGGACGCTTGGAAATGTGAATCCACAGACGGGGTTGCCGACCAATATCGTGGTGGTGCCGGAATCGATCCGTTCTGAACTGGTTCGTGCCCAGGAAGGGGTCGGTCAGCTCAATGACGTTCGCACACAGTATGTCCCCGCGGGAAACCTGGGAAGCAACTACGAAGCGTTCATGCCCACAGGGGGCCGAACCCTGATGGGCAACCTGCAACTCCAGTTGGAGCGGGGGCGGTTCGAGGATCGCCGTCGGCTGCTCGCTCAGGTCGATACGTTTCGTCGTCGCCTCGACGCCACCGGTGACCTGTCCGGTCTCGATGCCTATCAACGGCAGGCACACCACGTTCTTCTGCGCGACATCGCCTCGGCGTTCGACCTGAGCCACGAAAGTCAACGCGTCATTGACCGCTACGATACCAGCCGTTATTTCGTGATGGAAGACTACTAGCGCGGCGGGCGAAACTTCGGCAATCGCATCTGCCTCTCCGCATGGACCAATCTGCTCGGCAAACAGATGCTCCTCGCACGCCGACTGTGCGAAGCGGGATCGCGGTTTGTTACCGTGGTCGATTCCGGCTGGGACATGCACGGCAACGCAAACTCCATGGGGGTGCCGGCAGGGATGGCAATCCTCGGCCCTCAGGTTGATCACGCGGTCGCCGCTTTTCTCGAAGATGTCCAGCAGCGCGGCCTGAGCGACAAGATTCTCCTGATCGTGACCAGCGAAATGGGCCGGGGCCAAAGGAACAACACCACGGGAGGCTCCGAACACTGGGGCGATTTGACGCCGCTCTTGGTGGCAGGCGGCGGCTTGAGGATGGGCCAGGTCATCGGCGAATCGGATCGCAGCGGACAAAGACCCGCAACCCAGCGCTACCGTCCGGAAAATCTTCTTACCACGGTTTTGCAAACGATGTTTGATACGAGCGAGGTTCGCGTCAACCCATCGCTGGTGCCGGCGGAAATTGCCAACGTGATGAACAATGGCGCGCCGCCGATCACGGAATTGTTTTCGTAAACGGCCGCTAGCGGCTTAGCGTTGTCCACCATCGTGACGCTAAGCCGCTAGCGGCCAATAGAGGAAATTCGCATGATCTCAATTTTCGGAAATGAATCGACCCGTACTTGCTCCGGCGTCAATCGCCGAGAGTTTCTACGCGTGGGCAGCCTGGGGCTGGGCGGATTGTCGGCCGCCAGCATGCTGGCCGCACGAGCGTCCGCATCCACTGGTTCATCAGCTTTCAAGGACAAGTCGGTCGTCCTGCTCTTTCTGGTCGGAGGACCGCCACAGATTGAAACCTTCGATCCCAAGCCGAATCAGCCGGTAAACAATCGTAGTTGCACCGGCTTTGTCCAGACGCGACTGCCCGGCGTCCAATTCGGCGGGACCTTTCCTCGCCTCGCGCAGATGGCGGACCGGTTTTCCATCGTCCGTTCGTTCGGCAGCGGCGATGCCAGCCACAATCAGGTGCCCGTCCTCACCGGCAATAATCGCTTGCGTGCACCCATGGGGGCGCTCATGGCGCGAGCCCTTGGCGGCAACATCAACCCTCGCACCGGCATTCCTTCCAACATCGTCGTCCTTCCCGAGGCGATTCGGCCCGAGTTGCAACTCGGGCAGCCAACGGGTTCGTTCACGATTCAAGATATCCTGAATCAATACATCCCAGCCGGCTCGCTGGGAAGCAACTACGAGGCGTTTCTCCCCGCGGGGGGCGGCACTCTCATGCGCAACCTGCAATTGCGCATGGATCGCAACCGATTCGATGACCGCCGCCGGCTTTTGTCACAGGTCGATGGCCTACGCCGTCGTCTCGACTCGGCGCCCGACGATCTTGGCAGCCTCGACGCCTATCAGCGACAGGCCCACGAAGTCTTGCTGCAAAGCGTCGCTTCGGCCTTCGACATCACTCGCGAAGATCCGCGCGTCGTTGAGCGTTACGATACGAGCCGATATTTTGTGATGGAGGACTATCATCGCGGCGGCCCGAACTTCAACAACCTCGTCAACCAATCGCGTGCCACGAATCTACTTGGCAAGCAAATGCTCCTCGCACGCCGGCTGTGCGAAGCTGGCGCTGGGTTTGTCACGGTCATCGACTCCTGTTGGGACTTCCACGCTGACGGCAACAACCCGGGCGTGCCGGCTGGCATGTCGTTTCTCGGGCCGCAGGCCGATCACGCGATCGCAGCCTTTCTTGACGACGTGCACCAGCGAGGGCTGAGCGACAAGATCCTTCTGATCGTGACCGGCGAAATGGGCCGCTCGACGAACAAAGGAGGCAACCGCGGCGGCACCGATCACTGGGGCGATTTGACGCCATTGCTCATCGCCGGCGGCGGTCTCCGAATGGGCCAGGTCATCGGCGACACGGACCGCCAGGGCGGCCGAGCGATTAGCCGTCGCTATCGACCTGAAAACCTGTTGACGACGGTGATGCACACGCTTTTCGATGCAAGCGAAATTCGCATTAACCCATCGCTGGTCCCGGCGGAAATCGCCAACGTGATGAACAATGGCGCGCCACCGATCACGGAACTGTTTTCGTAGGGAAACTTGTGGCGTGATTCCAAAAAGGAGCGTGACGATGCTGGGGTGCGGGGTGGTGATCTTCCTGTCCTTGATGTTTGTGTCCGCCGTCGGAAATGCGCAGGCCCAGTCGCAGAAACCGAAGGACGGCCCGCTCGGCATGAGGTTCGTGTCGCTGCCGAAGGGGACGTTCTACATGGGCTGGAACGGCGACACGGGCAAAGTGAGGAAGGCGGAGATCAAGCAGGACTTTGAAATCGCCATCCACACGGTGACGCAAGGACAGTGGCAAGAATTGATGAACAAGAACCCCAGCCAATTTGCTCGGAAGGCGGGTGGGGACGGACAGGTCAAAAAGATCTCGGACGACGATTTGAAGCAGTTTCCGGTCGAGAACGTGTCGTGGAATGACGCACAGGAATTTATCAAGAAGCTGAACGAAAAGGAGCAAGGGAAGGGATACCTGTACCGCTTGCCGACGGATGAGGAATGGGAATATGCTTGTCGCGGCGGAGCGACGACGGAGGAGGAGTGCTCCTATCATTTCTACTTCGAGAAGCCGACGAATGACCTGTCGTCGAAGCAAGCGAACTTCGACGGTAATAGCCCGGTTGGAAAGGCCGTGAAGGGGCCAAGTCTCGGCCGGACAACCAAGGTCGGCTCCTATCCGCCGAACAAGCTTGGGCTGTACGACATGCACGGCAACGTCTGGCAATGGACCGACACTGCGGAGTCGAGCAAAGGGCTTCGAGGTGGAAGCTGGTGCAACGACGGCACCGCTTGCCGGGCCGGATTCCGCAGCAGACACGGCCCCTCGGACCGCAACGACGATCGCGGCTTCCGCCTTGTCCGAATGGCCAACCGATAGCCTGCCAACAACCAAATAGAACCTCAGTTTCAGAAACCGAAAAGGACGGACGTGCCGTGAGAAATTTGCTGAGCCTTGGCGCCCTGACGTTCGCTCTTCTTTTGCCTTTCGAGGCGTTCGCGGATTTTCGAGATCCCAAGGCCGATGCCAACGCATTGCCGAAGGTGCCGGCGGGCTTCGAGGTCAAGTTCTTCGCCAAGGAGCCGCTCGTCCGGCAGCCATGCTCCATGGCCTTCGATGCCAAGGGTCGGCTCTTCGTAGGCATGGGGCCACAGTATCGCAATCCCAAGCCCGGCACGCCTGGCGACTCCGTTGTGATCGTCGAGGACACCGATGGCGATGGCGTCGCGGACAAGATCAAAGTCTTCGCGACCGGCTTCAACTGCATCCAGTCGCTGGCCTGGCACGGCCGCGATCTCTGGATTGCGAATAGCCCCGATCTCACCATCGTCCGCGATCTCGATGGCGACGACGAAGCCGACGAATACATCCGCGTCTACACCGATCTGGGCAATCTCGAACATGCTCTGCACGGACTCAACTGGGCGCCCGACGGCAAGCTCTACATGAGCAAGGGAAATTCCAAGGGGTACTCCGATCCGAGAAAAGCGTCGGGCTCAACTCCGCGAGCCTTCATGGAATTGTCGCATGGCAAGGTGCATCCCGATTGGCCCGCCTTTCCCGAGCCGGTGAAGTTCACCAAGCAGACTTACAAGAGGGCCTACCACACTCCGCCCGATGATCAGGGCCGCGAGGGAGGCGTGCTGCGCTGCGATGACGGCGGCAAGAACCTCGAAATCGTCTCGCGCGGCATGCGCAATCCATGGGACATCACGCTCGACGACGGCTTCAATTGGCTCGGCACCGACAACGATGCGAACGAAGGCGATCGCGTCTTCATGCCGTTCTGGAATGCTCACTTCGGCTGGAATCACCCGTGGAGTGCGCACTGGACCGATAAGCCGCATCCGCCGAGCGCCCCGGTCAGCAGCCCGATGTTTCACGGCTCAGGAACCGGTCTCGTCTTTTGCGATTCGCCGCAGTTTCCACCGGAATATCGTCGAACTTTCTTCATCAACGATTGGTTGCGCAAGACCACGTTCGCATGGAAGCCGAAATGGGACGGTGCACTCATGAATCCCGAAGGTGGAACGTGGAAGCCGTTCATTGAGGGGGGCAAGTCGCTGTTTCGGCCTACCGATATCGAAGTCGGCCCAGACGGCGCGCTGTGGGTCCTCGGCTGGAGCCAGTATTACGGAGCCGAGCCTGCCTCGGCGATCAAGGACGGCAAGATGATCAACGAGGGCCGGATTTTTCATGTTCGCTGGAAGGACGCCAAGCCCGCGAACGGGCTGTCGCCGAAACGCAAGCAGCCGCTCGCGAAATGGTCGGTGGCGGATCTGATCGAGGATTTCGAAGGCCCGCTTCCCGTCTGGCGGATCGATGCGGCGGACGAACTGGTCCGTCGCGGCGGCGCGGTCAAGGCCGATCTCATCGCGTCGCTGCGAGGCGGCAAGCTCTCGACGATGCAAGAAACCTGGACCGCCTGGACGCTGGGGCGCATGCTGCCCGAAGACGCCAACATCGAAGCGTATCTCGCGTCGCTGCTCGAACCGGCGACAACGGTAAGTCTCAACTTGCGCATTCAGGCGGCTCGCGTTCTCGCGTTTCGGATTCGCCAGCATCAAAAGGTGAAAGCGTTGCCGGCGGCGGTTTCCAAGCTGCTGCAAAGCGACGAGCCGCGGCTGCGCTTCGCCTGTGTCGATGCGATCGTGCAAGCCCGGCAGACGTCGTTGGCGACGGCCTTGATCGACATGCTGGAGAAGGAATCCGATCGCGTCACCTACTATGCGGCCTGGCAAGGTCTGCGGGAAATGTTGCCTCAGCCCGAACTGAAAGGTTTGCTCGCGGACAAGCGAGCTGGCGTTCGCAAGGCGGCCTTGCTCGCGCTGCTCGAGATGCACGCCTTGCCCGTGAGTGAAGTCGGGACGCTGGCCGACGGCGATCCGGACGGCGAGGTCGTTCGCGTCGCCAAGTTGCGGTTGATCGGTAAGTCGGCGCTTGCCAACACGCCGAAGGTGCCGACGGCGGTCCCCTCGTCGGGGGCCGGCGTGTCGTTGGTGACCAACGTGAAGGCGCAAAGTCGCAATCATTACCGCTCCGTCCCGGGCGGCGTGCGCGAGGGGGGCCTAGTGTACACGGATCGGCAATATGCGATCCGAGAGTTTCCCCCGCCGCTGGCTCTTGCCGAGCTGCTGCAAACGTCTCAAGACGATGACGGCTCGCGCGGCGACAAGTTCCTCGCGTTCGATGCTTTCGTGCCTCTGCGAGTGCATGTTGGACTCGACGCGCGGATTCCGGTTCCCAAGTGGTTGGGCGAGCGGTTTCGCCAGACCGATCAAAAGATCATCAGCAGCAACACCACGTATAAGATCTTCACGCGCGATGTTCCCGAGCCTGGGCGCATCGAACTCGGCGGCAATACGGAGAAGGGCGGGGGCGGCATTTCCAATTACATGGTCATCCTCGAACCGTTACCGCTGCCACAGCTTAGCCAGGCGACGACCTTGGCTCAGGGTCTCGCACATCTGCCCAAGGGCGATGTCCGCCGCGGCGAGTTGTTCTTCAAATCAGTCGCTGGCTGTGCGAAGTGTCACAGCCTGAATCAACAGAAGAACTCGTTCGGGCCACAGCTTGCCGACATCGGCGCGCGTGCCGAACCTCGGCACATCGTGCAGTCCATCGTCGAACCGGACGCCCACATCGTCGAGGGATTTTCGCAATTGCTCATCGAAACCAAGGCGGGTAGGGTCCATACCGGCGTGCTGATCGAGGAGAGCGGCCTGAGCGTGACCTTGGGCCTGCCGACCGCGGAGCGGCTCGTCATTCCCCGGGCGGACATCGAAACCCGAACCACGCAGAAGAAGTCCGCGATGCCCTCGTTCGATCGCCAGCTAACACCATCGCAGGTGGCAGATGTCTCCGCGTTTCTCATGACGCAGAAAGCGAAGCCGGCTGAACTGCAGAAGCCGGAGACGATAAAACCGGCGGATAAGAAATCCGAGCACGAAGCGGTCAAGCCGAGCGTGGCCAAGGATTCGAAATTCGCCCTCGATCTCAAGGCGGATCGTCTGATCATGACCTACGCCGAGAAGCCGTTGGGCGAGTATGTCTGGGGCGATCCGAAAATTCGTCGTCCGTTCTTCGCCAATCTGCACGGACCGACCGGCACGAAGATCACCCGTAACCATCCGCCAATCAAAGGCAAGGACGCGACCGATCACGACACGATGCATCCCGGCCTTTGGCTCGGCTTCGGTCAGATCAGCGGCATCGACTTCTGGCGCAATCAGGGTCGCATCCAGTACGTCAAGTTCCTCACGCCGCCTACGGCGAACGAGGATCGTATCACGTTCGCCACGGAATCTGAACTACTGAAACCCGACGGGAAACGGATGGGAGGAATGGTCAACCGCTACACGCTGAGCCGGCGGCCTGCGGGTTGGCTGCTCGTGTGGGACGCGACCTTCAACGCGACGGAGCAGGATCTCGTCTTCGGCGACCAGGAGGAAATGGGCTTCGGCGCCCGCATTGCGAGCGAGTGCACGGAGCAAAAAGGCGGCACGTTGCTGAACAGCCATGGCGTGAAGTCGGCCAAGGCGACCTGGGGCAAGCCGGCGGCGTGGTGCGATTATTCGGGCACGAAGGACGGTCAGCGCATCGGCATCACGTTGATGCCGGGGTTGAAGAACTTCCGCGAATCGTGGTGGCACAACCGCGACTACGGCGTCTTCGTCGCCAACGCCTTCGGCCGAGCCGCGATGGGGCAAGGAGCCAAGAGTGCGGTGGAAGTCAAGAAGGGTGAGTCGCTCCGGCTCGTCCATGGCGCGATGCTCCACGATGGCAAGGACTACGACCCGGCAAGCGAGTACAAGCACTTTCTAGAAGTGGTGAAGTGAGGCTGTCGGGAACCGGTGGAGGAAGTGCTCCTACGCCGGCGTACCAAAGTAGATTTCAACGAAGTATACATTTGATCGCCAGTCGAGGTTTTTTTTCCAAATTCCCATGCGGGATTTCATCGCTCACGGCTAAAAGAGTATGAACAGCGAAATGTGACGGAATCGATAGGTGCCGCAACGCTGAGACTGTCTCAGCTCGCGGCAAACGGTGTGGACAGTTGTGCGTGGGTCGGCCTGTTGGTGGGGAGGGGGTAGCTATATCGCAACTCCATTTTTGTCAATGCTTTGCGCCGACTACCCTGGCCACCAACCATTGTTGGGAGCCAGGGTCAAAGTGTCCACGCGAAAACAGGCGTATTCGTCTTGTTTGAGACAGAGTCCGCATCGCTTCGCCGAGAAAAGACGTTACTTTCATCCCGCCAATAGTTTGTGATTCGAATCCTACCTGCCAGGAGTCTTCCATGCTGACGATCACGGGGTCCAACTCTCCTCGTTTCTGCGATGGTCTTTCACGCCGCAATTTTCTGCGGATTGGCGCCCTCGGCGGCGTGCTGACGCTCGCCGATATGCTTCGCCTTCAGGGGCAATCGGCCGAAACTCCCGCCCGGCCCAGCCGCAGCAAGGGCGTGATCATGATCTTCCTGAGCGGCGGCGCCTCGCAACTGGACACTTACGACCTCAAGCCGGATGCTCCCAGGGAAATCCGCGGGCCTTACAATCCGATCCGGACCAATGTTCCCGGAATCGATATTTGCGAATGGTTGCCCGAAACGGCGCGCGCGATGGATAAGATCGCCCTGCTGCGTACGGTCGTTCCCGCCATCGACGAGCATACGGACTCCAACGTGATGACCGGCTACTCCGAGGTGGTGAACAACGTCGATCCCCATCCGTGCTTCGGCTCCGTCGTGTCGCGGTATCGTCCCCATGTGAACGGCATGCCGGGGTTTGTGAGTTTGCGGGGCATGACACGTTACGGCACGGAACCGGCGAGCCTGGGATTGGCGCATCGGCCGTTCACCGCAGAGGGGCCGGCCCGTGAGAATTTGACCCTGCCGAATGGGCTCACGGAAGCGCGCGTGTCCGAGCGCCGGACCCTTCTTGCCAGCTTCGACGGCCTTCGTCGCGAAATCGATGTGACCGGCACATCGGAGGCCCTCGATGCCTACACTGCGCAGGCTTTTGACATGATCGCTTCCGGCGCCGTGCGGCGAGCCCTCGATGTCAGCCAGGAGCCGCAGTATGTTCGCAATCGGTTCCGGGGCGCGGAATCGGTGCTGCTGGCGCGACGGCTGGTGGAGGCGGGCGTCGGCTGCGTCACCCTGTCGCTCGGCGGCTACTGGGATCACCACTACGGCATCTTCAACTCATTGCCGAACGCACTCCCCACGCTCGACCGCGGGGTCGCCGCCTTGGCGGAAGACCTCAGCCAGCGTGGTTTGGATGAGGACATTTCCGTCGTCGTCTGGGGTGAATTCGGACGCACACCGCGGATCAACCACGGCCCCGACAATGCGGGCCGCGACCACTGGGCGCCGGTCATGTCCACCCTGATCATGGGAGGCGGCATGCGGATGGGGCAGGTGATCGGCCGCACCGACAGCCGGGGCGGATATCCCCTGGAGAAGCCGTACTCGGTGCAGCGGGTGCTGAGTACGTTGTACAGCCGCATCGGCATCGATCCGTCGCAAACGTTCCTCAGCCGAGCCGGCCGCACCATGTACATCACCGAAGACCGCGAGCCGATCCCGGAACTGGTGGGGTAGTGGGAAGACGCCACGCAGTGGTTTTATGCAAAGGAACGGCGTCTACTACGCGTTCCACCTCCAGCCGTGATGCTTGCCGGCAGCGTCTCGCGGGACGGGTCAAGGGATCGATCGGCCAAGTTGAAGTGAACCATGAAGGAATTGCCGCATTTCGGGTCAAAGGTTGGGATAGTTGAGTGTTATCTGTGTCCGTCTGCGTTCATCTGTGGTTACATTCTTTTTAAGGTACGCAAATGCAATTCCGCCAACTCGGATTCCTTCTGGTCCTCTTGCCTTGCAGCGCAACCGCCGACGATTGGCCGCACTGGCGCGGCCCGAATCGCGACGGCATCTCCCCGGAGCCGTCCGGCTTCGAGAATGGCCCCTGGTTCAGCGGCAAGCCCGCGTGGCGCGTCAAAGTCGGCAAAGGCTCGTCGTCCCCTCTGGTCGTCGGCGATAAGCTCTACACCATGGGCTGGAACGCCGCCAACGATGTCGTCGTCTGCCTCGACGCCGCCACCGGCAAGGAAGTCTGGTCGCAGACGTATGCGTGTCCGCAATTCGGCCGACTCGCGATGGGCGATCAGAGTCAGTACGCCGGTCCGTCGTCCACACCGGAGTTCGATCCCGCGACCGGCTATCTCTACACACTCAGCACCGACGGCCATCTGCATTGCTGGGACACGAAGAAGACGGGCGCCCGCGTCTGGGCCTTCAACCTGCACGAAAAGTACAAGGTCGTCCAGCGGCCGCGCGTCGGCGGCAGCGGGCATCGCGATTACGGCTTCACGACGTCGCCGCTGGTGATCGGCGATCGGCTCCTCGTCGAAGTCGGCGCCGCAGATGGGACGATCATCGCGTTCGACAAACGCACCGGCAACGAAGCCTGGCGTTCCGAACTGACCGAGCCGGCGGGCCACACGGGCGGGCTCGCGCCGATCACCGTCGAGGGCGTGCCGTGCATCGCGGTGCTGACGCATTTCCACCTTGCCGTCATCCGCCTCGACAAGGGCCACGAAGGCAAGACGCTGGCCCGCCATCCCTGGGTCACCGAGTACGCCAACAGCATCCCGACTCCCGCAGTGCAAGGCCCCTACGTACTCATCACGTCCGCGTTCAACCACATGACGATCTGCAAGCTGAAGATCACCTTGAAGGGGGCCGAAAAGCTCTGGGAGACGAAGTACCCCTCCGGCGTCTGCAGCCCCGTGATCCACAAGGGGCGCGTCTATCTGGCGTGGAAGACGATCCGCTGTCTCGACTTCGACACCGGCAAGCAGCTCTGGTCCGGCGAAAACATCGGCACCCCCGGCTCCTGCATCGTGACGGCCGACGACCGCCTGATCGTGTGGTGCAAATCGGGCGAGTTGCTGTTAGCGGAAACCGCCGAGCGTTCGCCCGACCAGTTCAAGCTGCTGGCCGAGCATCGCACGGTGCTGGCCGACGCGGCCTGGCCGCACGTGGTGCTGGCGCACGGCCGGCTCTACTGCAAGGACCGCGCGGGGAACCTGGTGTGCTTCACGAGATGATCACATTCGTCGGACACATGCGCGGCCGCGGGGTTTGCAAGCCACACTGACATTTGGTACGATGCCGCCATGAAAACCACAACCGCCAGAATCGTCGATAACGGCCGCGGCCGAAGACCGCGAGCCGATCCCGGAACTGGTCGGGTAGTGGGCAGGCGCCGCCAAGTGATCTTTTGTTTTCACGCGCGACGGGTAGATCCATTGGGACGAAGCGGAACGGAAACACGGGGGGTATTGCCATGCAATCGCGATGGTTGTCGCTGCTATTATCGTTCACTCTCGCCTCTTCTGCCGCCGCACAGGACAAACCTCCAATCCTGGAATGCAGCAAACCCGAAGGCGCCGACGCCAAGACCGTCGTGGAATCGCAACGAGCATGGGCGAAGCACCTTGGCGAAAAGTCGTACGAGAAGACATTGCCCCTCGACAAGGCAGGCAAGGCGACCGTCGAAGTTGTTCTCATTCCGCCGGGCAAGTATTTGCGCGGCGAAGGGAAGTCTGCCACGCTCATTACCCTCACACAACCCCTGTGGGTGGGCAAGTATGAAGTGACGCAGCACCAGTACGCGGCGATCATGGGTAACAACCCCAGCCACTTCGCGCGTCCGCACAAAGACACCGCTTTCTATCCGGTGGAGTGCATCAGTCACTTGGACGCAGTGAAGTTCTGCGAAATTGCGTCGGTGAACACAGGCGGAGAGTTTCGCCTGCTGACCGAAGCGGAATGGGAATACGCCTACCGGGCCGGAACGCGAACCAAATTCCACAACGGCAACTCTGACGGTAAACTCGGCGACATCGCTCAGTTCGCCGGGAACAACCGCAGGACCACCGAGAAGATCGGCAGCAAGGCTCCGAACACGTTCGGACTGTTCGACATGTCGGGTAACGTCTGGGAATGGTGTGTGGATTACTGGACCCCCGCCTACGACATGCGAACGACGACGGATCCAAATGGCCCCGACACCGGTCAGGGTTGCGTGACGCGCGGCGGATCGTGGGCCAGTGCGATCGAGAATTGTCGTTCGTTCAACCGGGGGCGCGATGCGGAGACGTACGGCGGCAGCCACCTGGGCTTTCGCATCGCCTGGACGCCAGCATCCCATCGGACTCCGCCGGCACCGCTTGATTGCAGCGGACCAAACGGGGCCGATGCCCGGGCGGTCGTATCTGCGCAGAAAGCATGGGCGAAATATCTCCGCGAGACCAGTTACGAGAAGGCATTCCCTCTCGACAAGGCAGGCAAAGTGACCGTCGATATGGTCCTGCTGCCGCCGGGGAAGTATTACCGCGGCGACGAAAAGAAACCGACGCTCGTCACGCTCACGCAGCCGCTGTGGGTGGGAAAATACGAAGTGACCCAGAAGCAGTACGAAGCGGTGCTGGGCGTCAATCCGAGCCACTTCAAGAAGAGCGGGGCCGACGCCGCGTTCTACCCCGTCGAGAAGCTGAGCCATCGCGATGCCGTGAAGTTCTGCAAGACGGCCTCGGAAAACACGGGAGCCGAGTTCCGGCTGCTCTGGGAAGCGGAGTGGGAATACGCCTACCGCGCCGGCACACGCACCCGGTTCTACAACGGCGATGCAAACGAGAAGGCCCTCGAGATCGCCCATTGCACCGAGAACAACTTCGTCAGCACCATGAAAGTCGGCACCAGGGCACCCAACGCCTTCGGCCTTTTTGACATGGGCGGCAACGTTTCGGAGTGGTGTGCCGATGCCTGGGAAAAGGACTTCGTCGAGACAAGAACGATTGATCCCCGCGGCCCCGCCAAGGGATCGATCTTCGTGAACCGCGGCAATGCCTGGGACAGCTACGCCCGCACCTGCAACGCCACCGCCCGTGTCCTCAGTGCAGAAACTTATGCGGGCTGCCAGATTGGTTTTCGGTTGGCACGGGTTGCCGCAATGAAGTAGGGCCGACGAAAAAAAAGAAAAAAGAAACGCGGGATTTGATCGTGATTGGCTAAATCAATATGGAGCAGCGGCGAATCGGGACGACCTGAATAAGCCGCAACTAATTGCAGTGATTGGATTTTAGGAAAAGTGGCCGGTGAATGGCAGTGCCCACCGTAGGCACCAAACGTTTACTCCATCCCGCCGTTGTCGAGCTAATTCAAGAAAAGATGCCCCTGGTAGGAGTGTACAGACATGCACAAAAACCGCGTCGCCGCGATCTTGCTAATGGCAACCGGATTTCTGGTTCCGGCATTGGCCCATGCCCAGGATGTTCCTCTTCGCGACACAATCGATCGCGAGATCAAGGCAACCTGGGCGAAAGAAAAGCTCACCGTTCCCGGCAAGGCGTCGGACACGGTGTTCCTGCGCCGCATCTATCTTGACCTCGTCGGCATGATTCCCACCTACGACGAAACCACGGCGTTTCTCAAGGACACCGACTCGAAGAAACGCGAAAAGCTCATCGATAAGCTCTTGGCCGATCCGCGATATGCCCGGCAACAGGCTCAGGTGTTTGACCTCGCCATGCTGACGCGCAATCACAGGGTCGTGGAAGGGTCGGTCGGCTATCGCAATCGTGGCCGATTCCGCGAATGGTTGGCCAAGCAGTTCGAGGCCAACGAGCCGTATGACCGGATGGCTGCCAAAATTCTCCAGGCGGAGGAGGACGGGTCGCAGCTCTTTTTTGCTGTGTACAACGGCAGCGACGAAATGGTCACTGGGGTATCGCGTTTCTTTCTTGCCACGCAGATTCAGTGTGCCAAGTGCCACGATCATCCCTACGAACCGTGGACCCAGAAGGACTATCATGGCATGTCCGGCTTTTTCGTCCGCACCATGTCCGTCGAAGTTCCCGGGAAGCCTGAAATCACCAATCAAAAGGGCAAACAGTATCGTGTCGGCGAGAGGACCGTGGGCGAAGCGCTGTTTTCTCTTGAGAAGATCGACCCGAAGACGAAGAAGAAGGAGACGATCCCGATTCCTCCGAAGTTTCTCCTGGGCGATGTGCTGAAAGAGCCGGAAACGCCGAAGGATTTCGTGGAGCCGAAGCTGAAACCGGGTGAAGTGCCGCCGAAGCCGGCTTTCTCGCGGCGAGCGAAATTCATCGACTGGATGACCGCGAAGGAGAATCCGTTCTTCGCGAAGGCAATCGCCAACCGCGTCTGGGCTCAGTACATGGGCCGGGGCTTTGTGCATCCCGTGGACGATTTTAACGCGCAGAACCCACCGAGCAATCCCGAGTTGCTGAAGGCGATCGAGAAGGAACTTGTTGCCCACAAGTTCGATTACAAATGGCTCGTTCGTGAAATCGTCAACAGCCAGGCGTATCAAATCGAGGATGTCGGCAAAGTGGCCGAAGCCATGCCGAGGTTTTACGAGCGGGCACGCATTCGGCCGTTGATCGTCGAGGAGTTGGTCGCGTCGCTGCACATCGCGACGGGGCTTGGCGTCGAGTCGGCCCTCAAGAAGGAACCGAGCCAGGACCTTTTGAAATACCTGGGGGAGCCGACCGATGGGCAAGGGCGATTCCAAGGAAGCCTGTCGGAGCATCTGTTCCTGCACAACGGCGATCAGTTCCGCAGCATGTGCCGACCCAGCAAAGGCAACCTGTCGGAACATCTGTTAATGAGCAAAGAGCCTTGGGAGGCCAAGGTCGAAAAGATGTTTTTGTCGGTCTTGAGTCGGCCCGCGACGAGCGAGGAACGCGAGCGATTTGTAAAATACTTGAACGTGGAAGAGAAGAATGCGAAGGATGCAAAGTTGCCCGCAGGGCAGCGAATGGAAGACGCGATGTGGGTGCTAGTGTCGTGTTCGGAGTTTCGATTCAATCGCTAAACCGCCGCTTGCGGCTTAGCGTGGGATTCTATTCGTGACGCCAAGCCGCAAGCGGCAGAGAAGGAAAGACAACCATGTTTCATAACACAGAACATTTAAGCCGTCGTTCGCTGATGAAGGGGCTGCTGACCACCGCTGGCGGGATGGCCGTCGCGAACTGGGGCGCGCTGACGCATTCGCAAACGCTGGCGCAAGAAGTTCGGCGCTCGGGCAAACGCTGCATCATGCTCTACATGGAAGGTGGCGTCAGCCAGATCGACACCTTTGACATGAAGCCGGGTCGGCCCACCGCAGGCGAGTTTCGTCCGGTCCAGACAAACGTAAACGGCGTTCAGGTTTGCGAGTACCTACCGAACATGACACGCCATGCCGACAAGCTCGGCATCATTCGCAGCATGCGCACGCGAACGCCCGATCACGGTCCCGGCGGCTATTACATGCACACGGGCTATCATCCAAGCGAGCGCTTTCCGCACCCGGAAGTCGGCGCGATGATCGCCAAGTACTGCGAAAACCCGGAGAGCGACCTGCCGAGCTTCGTCAAGATCGGGTCCGGAAGCGGCATTTATGGCGCCGGTTACCTTGGCCCGCAATACGAACCGTTCGTGGTGGCCGAGGATGGCCGAGTTCCCGACTTTGTCAATCCGAGCGTATCGCCGGAGATTCAGGGACGTCGAGGCGATCTGCTGAACTTCATGGAGCAGCGCTTCGCCGAGCAGCGCTCGGGCGAACCGTTCGCCGCTCACCGCACGGCTGAGCTTCGCACACTTCGCCTGATGCGAGCCCGGCAAACGTTTAACGTCAGCGCGGAATGGGAGAGAGCCAAGGAGCGTTACGGGGATAACAGGTTCGGTCGCGGATGTTTCACCGCGCTCAAGCTCGTCGAGGCTGGCGTGTCGTTCGTTGAGGTCGCGCATGGCAACCACGACACCCACCTGGACAACTTCCCCCTCTCCAAGGCGCTTTACTCGACCATGGATCCTGCCTGGGGTTCGCTGCTGGACGACCTGACCCAGCGCGGCCTGTTGCGGGACACACTGGTCGTGTGGACGAGCGAGTTCGGCCGTACGCCGGCGATCAACGTCCGAGCTGGCCGCGATCACTTTGGTCGAGCGTGGACCGTGGTCCTCGCTGGCGGCGGCATCCGTGGCGGCCAGCATTACGGCTCCACCGACCGCGATGGTTTCGAGGTCGCTGAGAATCCGGTCAGCGAAGCGGACTATGTCGCGACCATCTACCGCACGATGGGGATCAATCCGCGTGCCCGCCATTACCTCGGCAGCCGACCGATCTGGGCCACGGCCGAAGGCGCCCGGCCGATTCAGCAACTGATTGGTTGAGGTATTAGCCGCTTGCGGCTTAGCGTGAGTAAAAAATTTCGTCACGCTAAGCCGCAATCGCCAAAACGAGACAACTATGAACCATCTCATTCTTCCAATCCTCTCGTTAACCATCGCCCAACCGGCTCCCTTCAAGGACGCCAAGGTCCTCCACACGTTTCTGTGGAACAGCGAGGTGGTTTCCTCAGTCGCTTTCATCGGCAACGCCAAGGTCGCGGCCGCCAACCGACGCGGCGACATCCTGATCTGGAGCCTCCCAGCGTCCGGCGACAAGAGCCCGGATCCCGTTCGGCGGCTAATCGGACACACCGGCCCGATCAATCGGCTCCTCGTGAGCCCCGACGGAAAAACGCTGATCTCCGCGAGCAACGACCGGACCGTGAAATTCTGGGACGCACTCAAGAGCGACGGCAATCCCGGCACGATCGTCATGAACGACGGCTACGTGCGTGCGGGGGTCTCGGAGAAAGTTGCCAAGCTACCGGACCCGCCGCCACCGATAACCGTGAAGGTCGTCGAGCAGAAGCCGATCCGCGAGTTCACCGGCCACAAGGAGTGGATCTGGGGGCTCGCCCTTTCCCGCGACGGCAAAACGCTGATCACCGGCGACGACTCGAAACTGGTGATCCTGTCGGACGCACAGACGGGCGCCGAACAACGCCGCTGGAAGGTGAAGCAGTGGGTTCGCTCGCTCGACATCTCGCCGGACGGGAAGCTCGTCGTAACGGCGGAACATTTCCCTCATCTGACGGAAAAAGAAGCCGAGCACGGCCTGCGCGGTTGGGACGCACAGACCGGCGCGATGAAGTTTGATGCCAGCAAAGGGCTGTCCGGGGGCGTGACGACGGTTCGTTTTTCGGACGATGGGAAGTATCTGGCGTTCTGTGTGGGCAACATCGACCGCGATGGTCCGGCGGGAAAGGTGTTTCTGCTCAACCCCACGACCGGCGAAAAAGTTCGAGAACTGACCCCACCGCATTTACGAGGGGCCACCGATTTGGCTTTCCACCCGGACGGCAAGCACCTCGTCACGTGCGGCCGCGACCGAGCGGTAAAGATCTGGCGGCTCAGCGATGGCGGGCTGATTCATGAGATCAACCTGCTTCAGGATAAGAAGAGCGGCCCATTCACTCCAACGCTCCACGCGATTTCAATCGCTTCCGACGGAAGTTTGCTGGCTGTCGCAGACAGTGTCGGGCAAGTGGTAGTCTACACGCTCAAAGATCGCAAATAACGAGAGTGACAAGTATTGGTTTTTTGTCCTTATCGCCTTATGGGCCGCCGTGTACGGAGCATTAACATGCTGTCTTTTCATAACGAGAATCATTTCAGCCGTCGTTCGCTGATGAAGGGACTGCTGACCACGGCGAGTGGACTGGCCGTCGCGAACTGGGGTGCGTTGACCCATTCGCAGTCGATCGCCCAGGAAGCTCGGCGAGCGGGCAAACGCTGCATCATGTTGTACATGGAAGGCGGCGTCAGTCAGATCGACACCTTTGACATGAAGCCGGGGCGGCCCACTGCCGGCGCCTTTCTTCCTATTCAGACCAACGTCAACGGCATCCAGGTCTCCGAGTATCTGCCAAACATCGCTCGCCACGCCGACAAGCTGGCGATCATTCGCAGCATGCGGACGCAGTCGGTCGATCACGGCATCGGTGGTTATCACATGCACACGTGCTATCCGTCGAGCCAGCGCTTTCCGCATCCGGAAATCGGGGCCATGATCGCCAAGTATTGCGAGAATCCGGAAAACGACCTGCCGAGTTTCGTCAAAATCGGGTCAAGAAGTGGTATCTACGGCGCGGGATATCTCGGGCCGCAGTACGAGCCGTTCGTCGTGTCCGACAATGGCCAACTCCCGGCGTTCGCCACTCCGAGCGTTATGCCCGAAATCCAGGACCGTCGCGGCGATTTGCTGAATTTCATGGAGCAGCGATTTGCACAGCAGCGTCCGGGCGAACCGTTCGCGGCTCATCGCACTTCCGAGCTTCGCACCATTCGGCTCATGCGGGCGCGTCGCACATTTGATGTGTCCGAAGAATGGACGCGAGCTCGAGCTCGCTATGGCGACAGCGATTTTGGCCGGGCCTGCTTCACGGCGCTCAAGCTTGTCGAAGCCGGCGTCTCCTTCGTCGAGGCCGCTCACGCAGGCTACGACGGCCACAACGACAACTTTCCGGTCCACAAGGGAAATCTGCAAGAGCTTGATCCCGCCTGGGCGTCGCTCTTGCAAGATCTGCAAGAACGAGGGCTACTCCAGGATACGCTGGTCGTCTGGACGAGCGAATTCGGCCGCACGCCTGCCATTAATTTCCAGGCGGGCCGCGATCACTTTGGTCGAGCGTGGACCGTGGTCCTCGCCGGCGGCGGCATCCGCGGCGGCCAACATTACGGCGCCAGCAATCGCGATGGTTTCGAGGTCCAGGAAAATCCGGTCAGCGAAGGCGACCTGTTCGCGACGATTTACCGGACCATGGGCATCAACCCGCGCGTCCGCCATTACCTCGGCAGCCGCCCGATCTGGGCCACGCCCGAAGGCTCGCAGCCGATCCAACCGCTGCTGGGGTAGTTCCCAAGAAAATTTGTGTTTGCTCGATGGGTATTTCAACAGAAGGGAATTAGAAGCTATGCAATTCAGTTACAACCGCCGTTCGTTCCTCAAGGGGATTGCACTCGGTTCCAGCGGCATGGTGTTGGCGCCGCTGCTGCAGAAGGTGGCCGCGGCCGCAGAGGGGAACGCCGCGCCGCCCAAGCGAGCGATCTTCTTCCTGTTCGACAACGGCTTTATGGACACGGGCGCCTTGCCTGTCGGTGAGGATCTTTATTCCAGCAGGGCGCGGCGGATTCCACTCAATGGATTGCGGCTTCCGCGCGACATTGAACCGTTCGCGCCGTTCCAGGACCGGATGACACTCATCCAGGGCCTGCGGTGTCATACCAGTGACCTCGATCACGGCGGCATGTTCGCCGCGCTGTCGGGGAGTTCCGGCAGAAAGTACCGGCCGCAGGCCGAGTCGATCGACGCGGCGCTGGCTCGGCTCTCGCCGACCGCGGTGCCGCTGCTGCATCTGGGTATTTCGAGCAATGCTTCGGCGGCGGCTTACTGCTGCTCGGCATGGGGCCGGGGAGACCCGATCCCGGCTCTTTGCCGGCCCGAACAGGTTTGCGCCTCGTTGTTCGGAAACGTCGGAGGCGACCGAAATGAGTTCGCATCGCGGCGGAATCTGCTCGATTTCGTCACGGATGACTTGAGGCGTCTCAGGAACGAGCTGGCCGGTCCGGAACGGGAACTCGTGGACACCCACGTTGGGGCCATGGAAGACTCCGTGAGGCGGATGCGGATGCTTGCCGAAAAGTTTGCCGACGGTACGCTGCAGCGGCATGCGCCCCGGCTGCAGGGCCGGCCGGGGACGATGACCGAAATCGCGGCCGCGCAGTGCGACATCGCGGCGGCGGCGCTGACGGCCGGTCTGACCAACGTCGTGACGATCACCGCCGGCCTCTGCGCCACATCTGCCCCGTATACGGGCATCTCCAATATGGGGCCTCACGGATTCGGGCACGGCGGCGGCGACCCGTCCATTGGCCTCCGGACTGGTGCGGAGGTGCTGTCGGTTTATCACAACTACCTCGCCGCGCAAGCCGCGCGAATGCTGGAAACGCTCCGGTCGACGCGGGAGGGCAACGGCACGATGCTCGACAACACCGTGCTCGTGTTCACAAGCGATTGCGCGAACTTGCAGCACGCACGCAAGGGCGCCAACTGGCCGTTCGTTCTGGTGGGAAATCTGGGGGGCAGACTCAGGGCCGGAAAGTTGTTGGCATATCCACTGTCGGCCATGTCAGGACGTGATTGGCCGACCCAGGTCGGCCAGGCGGAAGAAGACAATCCGTTGCGGAACGCTCTTTACTGCTCGCTCTTACATGCCTTTGGCGCCCCGCGCTCGACGTTTAACCGTTCCCCCAACGCGCCGGAAGCCGCGTCGCTTTATGGACCGCTCGAAGATCTATTGGCCTGAAAACAAGCTGCCGAGGTGGATATGTACGCCAAATACATGATTGTGGGGTTTTTCGCGATTGCCTCATCTGTTCAAGCTCGCGCCGACGACACCGTCGCGGAGAGCCAGTTTCTGAACGCGTTTCTCAAATCGCACTGCAACGGCTGCCACGGCGGCAAGAAGCCGGAAGGCGGAATCGTATTGCGCGGTCTCGCGATCGACGCCAAATCGCCTGCCGATTTAGCGACCTGGGAGCGCGTCTACGAGCAGGTCGAGGGACGCCGGATGCCGCCGATCGACGCCGCTCAGCCGACTTTGGTGGATCGAGAACGCGCCAGGGTGGCGGTCAAGTCGCTCCTCGCCGCCCGGGATCGTTCCGTGGACGTGCTCAGATCGCTGCATCCTTCGCGCGGCAACTGGGTCGATCACGCGGCGCTCTTTTCGGGCAAGGCGTTGGGTGAGACCGCAACTCCCGCTCGCGTCTGGCGATTGTCGCCCGAAGGCTACCGGCAGTTCATGCTCCGCCTCAGCGAGCAGTTCGGGCTCGATTTGCGAGCGGATAATGGAGGTCCGCGGGCGCCGTGGTCCATGCCCGAGAAGTGGGATTTCACCGATTACGCGTCTTCCCACCGCGTCAGCGGCATCGAGATGGAAAACCACGTTCGTAATTGCGCGATCATCGCCCAGAAGATGCTGCCGCGTGTGAAGAACGGCAGCGGTCCGCTCAAGAAATTGGCCGCTGTGATTCGAGACGGCAAAAGTGCGACACCCGGAACGATCAATGCCGCCGTGGCCGAGGCGTTCCTGGTGTTGTTGCATCTTCCGCTCGATGAGAGTGAGTTGACCCGCTATGGCGGGCAATTCGCGAAGGATTTGCAAGTCGAAGAACCGGCAAGCGCTGTGGAACAATTTCTGATTTCCGTCCTGTGTCATCGTGAAGCGATCTACCGCATCGAACGGCCCCAGGGAAATGCAAAACGCGGTCTGATGGCGCCCCGGCACCTCGCCCGAGCCATTTCCTACACGCTCGCGGACCGCGAACCCGACGCGGCCTTGTGGGCGGCGGCGGACGACGGTTCGCTGAACTCGCCTGATGTTGTTCGGCAGCAGGTGCAGAGGTTGTTGGGCGACCCCGCGTTGCCCAAATCGCGGCTGCAGGGGTTTTTCCGCGAGTATTTTGGCTACGGGCCGGCAGCCGACCAGCAACGATGCGATCCTGACATGGTCAAAATGGATGCGAAGTTGAACCATCATGAGTTCCTTCCAGGTCCCGTCGTGGCCGACACGGATAAACTCGTCGGGTGGGTTCTGGAATCGGACCAGCAAGTGCTTCGAACTCTCCTGACCACGCGTAAATCATTTCTGGCGTCGCCCACCTATGACGGGTATCTCCGCCAAGTCGCTCAAAGGACGCTGGAGAAAAAGCGGGCTGCCGAGCAAGCCGCGAAAACGGGCGTGCCTTTCGACGAGAAGGATAAGAAGTACGCCGTAGAACCGCCGCGAAATTCCGACGGCTTGAACTTTGACCGAATGCTCTATGGCGTCATGCCGCCCGCGGAATGGAAAACCTATCGAACGAATTGGCCTTACGGCGGGACGCGCATGCCCATGCCGAAAGGTCCGGGGGTCACGGTCGAACAATGGTTGGCCGGAAAGGGAACCTTCGAGGTTGATCCCGACGAACGGATGGGGATCCTGACGCAGCCGAGTTGGCTGATTGCCATGTCGACCAATTTCGACAATCACGCGATCCACCGCGGCAAGTGGATTCGCGAACGCTTGTTGGGCGGCACGATTCCGGATGTGCCGATCACAGTCGATGCCAGGCTTCCCCTCGAACCGCATCGCAGTCTGCGCGACCGGATGAAAGTGACCCGCGAAGAGTATTGTTGGAAATGCCACCGACTAATGGACCCGCTCGGGCTGCCGTTCGAGCAGTTCGACCACTATGGCCGCTATCGCCCGTTTGAGATCGTCGACAATCCGGCGAAGAAAGCCAATAAATCCAAGAATGAGGTCTTCACCACCACAGTTCCGCTCGACACCACGGGAGGCATCGAGGACAGCGGCGTCCCGCAACTGGATGGCCCCGTGAAAACCCCGTTCGAGCTGATCGAAAAGCTGGCCAAGTCGGAGCATGTCGAGCAAGTGTTCGTGCGCCACGTGTTCCGCTATTTCCTCGGCCGCAACGAAACCCCGGCTGACGGGCCGACGCTGGTCGCCGCGTTCAAGGCCTACCGCGAAAACAACGGCAGCTTCCGGGCGGTCCTGGCAACGCTGCTTTCCTCCGACTCCTTTCTCTACCGAAACGTGAGCATCGATAACCATTTAAGCAAAAAGTGAGTGAGTTATGTTGACGATTACCGACGCTCGATTTGCTCAAGGTCCTGCTTGCAACCGCCGCGACTTCCTTCGCATCGGAAGCTTGTGCGGGTTGACGTTGTCGGGACTATTGGCCTCCAAAGCAAAGGCGGCGGCGGAGAGGCGGAATGTCCTCCGGAACAAATCGGTCGTCTTCCTGTTCTTGCACGGCGGACCGCCCCAGATCGAGACGTTCGACCCCAAACGCGATGTTCCGGAGAACAACCGCAGTTGCACCGGGGAAGTGCAGACGAACCTTCCCGGGGTTTGGTTTGGCGGCACGTTCCCGCAACTGGCGCGGAGGGCGGACCGCGTGGCGGTGGTGCGGAACTTCGCCTCGAGGAACGCGGGACACGGCGCGCTCCCGGTGCTGACGGGCGGGCATCGCTCGGGCGCGACCATGGGCGCGATGTATGCGCGCGGTGCGGGAGCCTTCAACACTCGCACGGGCTTGCCCACGAATACCGTCATCATTCCGGAAGCCGTCATGCCCAGCCTGCGGCTTGGGGAAACGTCCGGCACATTCGGTCTGGGATTGATCAACCGGGATTTCGGCACCGCGGGCAGCCTCGGGGGGCCCTACCGAGGGTTCGTTCGCAATGGGAGCGCCCAGCAGCTCGGCAATTTTACCCTGGCGGTGCCGCACGAGCAGTTTGCGGAACGAAATCACTTGCGTCGACGACTCGACGCCATGAATCGTAGCGTTCAGATCGAGAGCGGCAACGACTTCGAACAACAGGCTCACGACCTGCTGGTGCGCGGGAGCATTGCCGAAGCATTCGACCTCTCAAAAGAAGATCCCAGGGTAATCGCGAGATACGACACCAGCCACATCTTCAACATGGCCGACTACCACCGGGGCGGCAGGCATTACCTGTACCAAGGAAATAGGTTGATCGACCAGGATCGGTGGACGAACCAATTGGGCAAAGAGTTGTTGCTGGCGAGGCGATTGTGCGAGGCCGGTTGCGGCTTTGTGACAGTGGTCGATTCGTGCTGGGATTTTCACGGCCGCGGAATGAACAACCCGGGCACGATTGTTGGAATGAACAATCTGGGAACCCAATTGGACCATGCCGTGTCGGCCTTCCTGGACGATGTCGAGCAACGCGGCCTAAGTGATGATATTCTGCTAGTCGTAACCGGTGAAATGGGGCGCAGCCCGATCAAGCAAAACGCAGACGCCGGTACGGACCATTGGGGCAGGTCGACCCCATTGCTCGTGGCGGGCGGCGGCTTGAAAATGGGACAGGTCATCGGCAGAACCGATCGCACCGGGGGGCAGCCGGCCGGCGACGCGTATGGCCCCGAGAACCTCCTCGCCACGGTGCTGCACACGGTGTTCGACGCGACCACCGCCCGCCTGGCGCCGGAACTTCTCTCGCCGGAAGTTGCGGGAGCGCTACTCAATAACGAACCGATCAAGGAGCTTTTCTGAATTGGGATGGGCCTCACTGGCCCTCGATCTTGGTTCTTAAAGGTTGACGGAGACAGGGCCGAAACACCTGATTCTCGGCCGAGAAAGGAAATGCGACCGCAATGCGTATTTTTGGCTTACTCCTGGCATTCGCGTGCTGGGCATTGGTGGGCGTGCCCTTTCTTTCCGCGCAGCCGGACGCCAAGGTCATCCACACCTTGCCCTGGAACAGCGAGGTGATTTCCGCCGTCGCCTTCATCGGCAATGACAAGGTGGCGGCCGGCAACAAACGCGGCGACATCCTCATCTGGAATCTCCCCTCTACCGACGGCAAAACGCCCGATCCGGTTCGGCGTCTGCTCGGACATACCCGCGACATCAATCGCCTCCTCGTCACGCCCGACGGCAAGACGCTCATCTCCGCAAGCAATGATCGGACGGTGAAGTACTGGGATGCGCTCAGCGAGGCCGGAGAACCGGGCACGATTGTGCTCAACGACGGTGTTCCGCTCAAAGGCGTGGTCGAGAAGGTAGCCAAGTTGCCCGATCCTCCTCCACCCCTCGTAGCGAAAGTGATCGTGCAGAAGCCGCTCAAGGAACTGACGGGCCACAAGGAATGGGTCCAGGGCCTTTCGCAGACGCCCGATGGCAGGCGGCTCGTTTCGGGCGACGATCAAGGTGTCATCATCGTCTGGGACCTTCCGGCTGGCAAGGAACTGAACCGGTGGCAAGTGAAAAACTGGGTGCGAAGCGTGGGGATCTCGCCCGACGGCAAAACCGTGGCGGCGTCGCAACACGTTCCTTATCGAGACAAGATCAAGGTAATGCCCAGCTTTCATCTTTGGGACGCCGACACCGGCAAAATGAAGATCGATCTCACCAAGGAAATCACGGGAGGTATGTCAGCCGTCGCCTATTCTCCCGATGGCAAATGGCTCGCCATGTGTCGAGGTAATATCGAACAAGAAGGGCCAACAGGAAAGGTCACGTTGTTCGACCCGTCCACGGGAAAAAAGATTCGCGAGCTAACACCCGGCCATTCCCGCGGCGCAACCGACATCGCCTTCCATCCGGACGGCAAACATATTTTCTCGGCGGGGCGCGATCAACTCGTGAAGGTCTGGCAACTCGAAAACGGCAAACTCGTCCGCGAGTTCGGCAAGTTCGTGGAACGTGGCTACTGGATCACGTCGATCTCCATCTCGCCCGACGGCCGCCTTCTCGCCACCGCCGACGATAACGAACGGAAGATCGTCATCTATTCCTTGAAAGTGAAATAGCAGGATCCCATGCTTCGTTACGTCATCATCACACTGTCCTCGGCTGTCATCTTCACCAGTTTCGCGGCTACTCAGGAAATCAATCCGCGCATCGTGAAAGCGGCCGATCCCAAGCTGAAGAAGGAATTCGAATATCTCGTTTTCGATCTCGGCAAAGGCGTTGAGTTGAAGCTTGTCAAAGTTGCCGCCAAGGGAAAGACATTCACGATCGGCACCACCAAGGAAGAGCAAGACAAACTGATTCGCGACTATTTCGACGGCAAGAAACCCAGCGTGCTTGACAACGAGACCGCGGCCTCGGTCACACTGACCGACGATTACTACATCAGCCATTTCGAGGTTTATCGCGCCCAGTTTCGCCGCTTCGTCGAGGAGACGAAGTACGTCACCGACGCCGAAATGCTGGAAGGCGGCTACGGCTACAACGAAGAAACGATGAAGTTCGAAGGCCGAGACAAGAAATACACCTGGCAGAACACGGGCGTCCGCAGCGCGGGCGAACGGCATCCGGTCACGAATGTCAGCCGCAACGACGCCCGCAAATTCTGTGAATGGCTCTCGAAGAAAACGGACGGCACGATCAAGCTTCGCGAGGTGCGCCTGCCCGGCGAAGCAGAGTGGGAATTCGCCTGCCGCGCGGGAGGCAAAGGCCGATTTTGCTTCGGCGACGAAGACGAAAAACTCGCGGAGTTCGCGAACGTCGCGGACGCATCTTGGCACGAACGCTTCCCCAATCCGATGGCGATCAAAGCGAAGGACGGTTATGTCTTCGCGGCACCGGTGGGTCAATTCAAGCCAAACGACTTCGGCCTCTACGACATGCACGGCAACGTCTGGGAATGGTGCGACGACTTCTTCGGAAAATATTCGGCGTTGCCCAAAGAAGGCAACTCGCGCCAGACCAAGAGTCAGGGCGAGGGTCGTCCCGTTTTACGCGGCGGTTCGTGGGGCCTTCCTCCCGGCGCCTGTCGGAGTGCCAATCGATATCTCGTCGGCGCCGGTCCGAGCCGTTATGGGGCGGCAGGTTTTCGCGTCGTTTGCTTGCCGTGAGATTTCGGCCTGTGAATCGTCTTTGAACGAGGAAATCGAGACGTACAGTTGAAGTAATCGTAACACCTTAGCCGTATGAAGTACATCTTTGCAAAAATCGCCGTTTCGGGTACTTCTTGTGAGACACAAGGAGGTTTCTCTCATTACGGCGCTCGATGTATCTGTGGGACCGAGTCTCTCCGAAAAAGAGGCTCGGCA
>SXGT01672372.1_pt1 | contig 26203 bp, 27 predicted proteins | sample 3176221 | NCBI WGS metagenome assembly SXGT01 (sample SAMN11356862, study PRJNA531348) | freshwater metagenome | isolation source: freshwater sample F1-120 | place: China: Fuxian Lake, Yuxi | collected 2017-12-25
ATGCAGCAGGCGGCGCGCGTCTCCAGCGAGACGGCGTTCTTCAACCTCGCCGGCGTGGGCCAGCCCGGTCGTCTCGTGGAGTCCGGCCCGACGGAGAAGATCTTCTCCAACCCCGACGAGCAGGCCACCGAGGCCTACATCCAGGGTCGCTTCGGCTGAGCCGGACCTCCGCACCACCGGGCTCCGTCGCACCGCGACGGGGCCCGCGGTGTCTCAGGACTCCTTGACGACGATCTGCTCGACGGTGTTCGCGACCGTCTCGAGCGCGTCGATGGCCGACTCGATCGACTCGACGACGTCCTTGAGCTTGAGGACCTCCAGCGTCCGGTACTCGCCGCCGAAGAGGTCGGCGAGGATGCGCCGGTGGGTGCGGTCGGCCTGGTTCTCCAGGCGGTTGATCTCGAAGCAGAACTCCTCGAGGTCGACGAGGCCGCGCAGCCGGGTCATGGCCTGCGCCGTCAGCTCGCACCCCCGTTGGAGTACCTGGACCTGATCGGCGAAGGCCACGGGCAACGCCTCGACCTCGTAGACCTCCACGAGGTCGACGCACTCGTCCATGTGGTCCATGACGTCGTCGAGGCACCCGGCGAGGCGGTGGACGTCCTCGCGGTCGAAGGGGACCAGCGCGGAGCTGTTGACCGCCTTGATGATGCGGTGGGTGGTCTCGTCGGCACGGTGCTCGGCCTCCCGCATCTCCTCGGCGATGGCGCCGTGGTCGGCCTGCGGGTCCAGCAGCTCGGCGACCAGGCCGGCACCCGTGACGAGGTGGGCACCGGACTCGGCGAAGAGCGCGTAGAAGTTGCCTTCGACGCGACCGGGACGACGGCGCACCACGATCCTCCTGTCACGACCTGGGAACGACCCTCATCGTAGGGCCAGTGTTCACCGCCAGGTCAGGCGGTGGACCTCAGGCGGTGGCGACGCCGAGGATGGCGTCGAGCTCGCACTCGGTGAGCTTCTCCTTGGCCTCGGACGCGGCGATGATCACTCGACTCACGAGCTCGATCTCGTCCATGGCGGCATCATCACGCAGACGCGCGTCGAGTTCAGGCATGGCAACTCCGGGGGGAATTCGGCCCGGACGGGGGGATCCGGGACGTGCTCGAGAATACCGCAGCCACCCGAGCCCACGGCCGGATTCACCGAGATCTCTCGTGGCCGAGATCACTCGCCCGCCCCTCGCCATTGTTACGGTGTCGTCGGGAGACGCCGACGAACCGAGGGAGAAGGCTCATGGCACTCGCGATGAACGACGGCGCCGACCACGAGGGCGGGGGCCCCAGGCACACGACCGCCGACGAGGCGGTCGCGGACTACCTCGAGGTCGTGGACGGGGGCGACGACGACCTCGACCAGCTCGTCCGCCTCGTCGCGGACGTGTGCGACGTCCCCTTCGCGGCGTTGAACCTCATCGACCCCGACGAGCAGCGCCAGATCTCCACCCTCGGCGTCGACCGGTCGATCTGCGCGCGCAGCGACTCGATGTGCGCCCTCGTGCTGGAGGAGGCCGACGTGGTCGTCGTGCCGGACGCCTCCCTGGACCACCGGTTCGAGGCGAACGCCTTCGTCACCGGCCGGCTCGCCGCCGTCCGGTTCTACGCGTCCGCGCCGCTGAGGACGAGCGAGGGGCACATCATCGGGAGGCTGTGCGTCTTCGACGACGTCCCCCGCGACCTGTCAGCGCGTCAGCGCACGGCACTCGCGACGCTCGCCCGTGGCGTCATGGACGTCATCGAGCTGCGCCGTCGCACGCACGACCTCGCGGCCAGCCTCGAGGGCCTGCGGCGGGCCGAGACCGAGCTGCGCCGCTCCAACGAGGGCCTCGCGACCTTCGCCGGACAGGTCAGCCACGACCTCCGCAACCCGCTGACCGCGATCCTCGCGACGGCGGACCTGCTGGCGGAGGAGCCGGCGGTGCGCGCGGACGACTCCGTCCACCAGATGACGACGGCCATCTCCGAAGCGGGGTTCCGCATGGCCCGCATGATCGACGAGGCTCTCAAGGTCGCCATGGCCGACGGGGCGCCGCGCCGCGAGCCCACCGAGATCGCAGCCGTCGTCCAGGCGGCGATCGACGACCTGCAGATCGTCCTGGACCGCACCGGGGCCACGGTCGACGTCGGCCCCCTGCCGGTCGTCAGTGGCGACGCCGACCTCCTGTACTCGGTCCTGCTGAACCTGCTCACCAACGCGGTGAAGTTCACCCGTGGCACCGCCCCCGCGCACGTGCGCGTCGGTGCGGAGCGCACCGCGGACGGCTGGCGCCTGCTGGTCGACGACGACGGACCGGGGATCGCGGTGGACCGTCGGGACCGGGTCTTCGCGCTGCACGAGCGGGGCTTCGACGACGTCGAGGGGCACGGCATCGGCCTCGCGACGGTGCGCCGCATCGTCGAGGCGCACGGCGGTCGGTGCGGTGTCGACGACTCGCCCCTGGGTGGCGCCCGGGTCTGGGTCGACCTGCCCGACTGAGCGGTCGCGGCACGTTCGTGGAACGTCCACGAACGGTCCGGTGAAGTTGTGGATCACGAGGGGAACTCGTGTGGGAATCGTGTGGCTTTCGGCTCCATAGAGTCGTAGACACCACCCGGAACCACACAGCGCCACGGCGCACCACCCCAGGAGAACCGCCATGAACCGCAGCAAGAAGAAGATCCTCCTCCCCCTCGCCACCCTCGTCGCCGCCGGCGCCGTCGCCATCGGTTCGGGAGCCACCTTCACCTCCACCACGGCCAACACCGCCAGCTCGGTCACGTCCGGCTCCCTGAACCACACCAACTCCAAGGCCGACGCGGCGATCTTCTCGCTGACGAACATCAAGCCCGGCGACGTCGTCAACGGCGGCCTCGTCATCACCAACACCGGCTCCCTCGACGCCGCCTTCAGCCTCACCGAGACCACCTCGACCAACGGCTTCTCCGACGACTACCTGACGCTGGAGATCACGAACACCACCACCGGCGCCGAGGTCTTCTCCGGCACCTTCGGCGACCTGGTCGACGGCCAGAAGAACGCCCTCGGCACGATCCCGGCCGGCGCCGCCAACTCCTTCACCTTCAGCGTGACGCTGGCCCAGGACGCCCCGAACAGCCAGCAGGGCAAGACGGCCTCCGCGGCCTACCAGTGGGACTCGGTGCAGCTGGACGCCACCACCACCAACCAGTGACGGCCCACGGTCGGTGATCCGCTCGGGGGTCACCGGCCGTCGTGCTGTTCCCCCACCCATCGCGAAGGAGACGACCATGAGCCGCAGGACCACCCGCACGGCAGGACCCACGCCCACCGGGGCCACCCGGCCCGGCATCGTGCGCCGCGCCGTCTCCGCCGTCCTGACGACGGTCATCGTCCTCGCCACACTCGCCGGACTCGCGTACCTCGCCCCCAGCGTCCTCGGCTACGAGCGCTACGCCATCACCGGCGGCTCGATGTCGGGCACGATCGAGAAGTACTCGCTCGTGCTCGAGAAGCGAGTCCCCGTCGACCAGCTCGCGGTCGACGACGTCATCACCTACCTGCCGCCCGCGGACAGCGGCGTGAGCACCCTCGTCACCCACCGCATCGTCGAGGCCACCACCGACGAGGCAGGGGTGCGGCACTTCGTCACCCAGGGCGACGCGAACCCCGACCCCGACCCGTGGCTGTTCTCCCTCGACGAGGGCACGCAGCCGGTCGTCTCCCACGTCGTGCCGCACGTCGGTCACGTGGTCATCGCCCTGGCGGACCGCGACACCCGGATGCTGCTGCTCGGCGTGCCGGCGGCGCTCATCGCGCTCGCGAGCCTGGTCGAGCTCGTCCGTGCGCTCCTCCCTGCCGGCGCGGGTCGACGACGGCTGGACGACGGGATCGTGCCGGAGCCGCCGACGCTGCCCACGAAGTCCGCACCCGCCGGGCCGGGCGGCGATCGTCCCCGCTCGGCACCCGTGGCCCCGGTCCTGCCGGAACCCGCCCACGCCTGACCCCGCTCGCACCCACGCGATCGACGCCTCTTGTGGAAGAGGTGTCGATCGCGTGTGGGCGTCCCGTGGAAGACCACCCCATAGCGTTCTGATCACGGCCCGGCCTCCGAACCTCGAGAGGTTCCGCCTCGCGTACAGCGTCTCCCCGCTGGCTCGACCGAGCGGTTCTCCCCCTCCCGAGGCCCGGAGGCCGGCCGCGTCCCGGGCGGCGTCCGACCCGCACCGCGAGGACTCGAGCCCACCTCGACTGTGGAGCCGATGTCGAAGAGACGTGGAACGGCTGTGGAACGGACCTCCGTAGCGTTGACTCCATGGCCAGCACCCCTCGTCACCGTCAGGCACCACGCCGCCTCCCGCGGCGTCTCGCCCTGCTCGTCGCGCTGGCCGCCGCGCCGCTCATGGTGCTGCTCGGACCGTCCCTGTCGTCGGCGACGTTCACGTCGGTGACGGCACCCGGACTCGCCACGGTGCAGGCCGCGAGCGACTGGACGCCACCCACCGTCGCCCTCGCCGCGCCGGCGGCCGCCGTCCGCGGCACCGTGACACTCACGGCCACGGCCTCCGACGCCGACTCCGGCATCGCCGACGTCCGCATCCAGGCCCGCCCCGCCGGCACCTCGAGCTGGACCACCGTCTGCACCGTGACGACCAGCCCCTTCTTCTGCGCCTGGGCGACCGGCACGGCGAACGGCCCGCACGAGCTGCGCGCCGTCGCCACCGACCGCGCCGGCAACACCGCGACCTCGGCGACGCGGACCACCCTCGTGGACAACCAGGCCCCGTCGGTGACGATAAACGACCCGGGAACGCCGCTGTCGGGAACCAAGACCTTCTCGGCCTCCGCGAGCGACGCCGGCACCGGCGTCGCCCAGGTCGTCATCCAGGCGTCGAACGGTGGCGCGTGGATGACGCTGTGCACCCGCACCGCCGCCCCGTACTCCTGCTCCTACGACACGAAGCAGCTGGCGAACGGCACGTGGAGCTTCCGCGCCGTGGCCACCGACGGCGTCGGCAACTCCGCCACGTCGACCGTCGCCGGGCGCGTCGTCGACAACACCCCGCGCACGATCACGCTGGCCGATCCCGGTTCGCCGCTGAGCGGCACGGTGACCCTCGAGGCCACCGCGAGCGCACCCGGCGGCGCCACCTCGGTCGCCATCCAGCGCTCCCCGGCCGGTGCGAACCAGTGGACGACGATCTGCACCGACTCCTCCGCCCCCTACACCTGCTCGTGGAACACCCAGCAAGCCGGCGACGGCCTCTACGACCTGCGTGCCGTCATGACCGACGGACAGGGCACCCTCCCCTCGGCGACGATCGCGTCGCGTCGCGTCGCGAACGTGCAGCTCGCCGCCGCGGACGTCCAGGCGTTCAACCGTGGCGGCCAGGTCGGGCGGCCCGACGCCGGCGACCAGGTCGTCTACACCTTCAACCGCGAGGTCGACCTCACCAGCATCATCGCCGGGTGGGACGGGTCCGACACGACGGTCGTCGCGAGCATGCGCGCACCCTTCCTGGCAGGGGACAGCATCCTCACGATCGACCAGGCCCCGGCGCTCGGCAGCGTCGACCTCGGCGCCCGCTACAACCGCACGATCAGCCTCTTCAACCGCGACATCAGCTACGCGGGCTCCACCCTGGCCGCGACGGTCGAGACCGGTGCGGGCGGGGTGCGCTACACCGTGGTGACGCTGACGCTCGGCGGTCATTCCAGCGCAGCCCTGCAGCTGAGCACCGCGGCCACGATGACCTGGTCACCCACGTCCTCGCTCCGCGACCCGAGTGGACGAGCGGCGAGCACCGCCGATGCGATGGAGTCGGGCGCGCGAGACGTGGACTTCTGATGACCGCCTCCACCGCCACCCGTCTGGCGGCACTCGCCACCGCGACGTCCGCCGTGCTCCTGCTCGTCGTCGTGGCCGACGCCGGGACGTGGGCCGTCGTCGGTGCCGGTGCCCTCGCGCTCACGGGAATCGTGTCCGCGGTGCGTCTGGTCATCGGCACCTGCCCCTTCTGCGGCATCGTCGCCGCCGGCACCACCGTGACCCAGGCGGCCGGTGCGATCCTGGTCTCCACCGTCGGCGTGCCGGGCGGACCGGCGCGACCGGTCGACGGCGTCACCGTCGCCCTCGTGGCCCTGGCCGTGACCGTCTGCGCCCTGCTCGTCGTCGCCAGGCTGCGTCGCGACGCGGGGACGAGCCCGCCGAACTCCTATGCTCTGTGAATGGCCTCCCAGCTGCTCCTCGTCGAGGACGACGACCAGATCGCCGCGCCCCTCGTCCGCGCCCTCGAACGTGAGGACTACACCGTGGACCGTGCGGCCACCGGTGGTGCCGCTCTCGATCGCATCGCGGCCGGCGGCGTCGACCTCGTCCTCCTCGACCTCGGCCTGCCCGACCTCGACGGCCTCGACGTGTGCCGTCGTGCGCGCAGCGCGGGCTTCGACGGAGGCATCATGATCCTCACCGCCCGCGGGAGCGAGATCGACCGGGTCGTCGGGCTGGACGTCGGAGCCGACGACTACCTCGCCAAGCCGTTCCCCCTGGCCGAGCTGCTGGCACGTGTGCGCGCCCTCCTGCGTCGCGCCGCCCGCTCCGCCGTCGTGGCCGAGCCGTCCGTCCCGTCCGAGGCGGCCGACACCGCCACCGGGCTGCGGATCGACCGTGACGCCCGTCGGGTCTGGGTGGCGGCCGACGAGCTCGGCCTCACGGTCAAGGAGTTCGACCTGCTCGCCCTCCTCGACTCCGAGCGTGGGAGCGTCATCACCCGCGAGCGCGTGATGGACGAGGTGTGGGACGAGAACTGGTTCGGGTCCACCAAGACGCTCGACGCGACCCTCGGACGGTTGCGGCAGAAGCTCGACGACGCGGGCGCCGGTGTCCGTGTCGTGACGGTGCGGGGCGTGGGGTTCCGGTTGGAGGACGTCACGACCGATGCGTGAGCGGCTCGTGGTGGCGTTCGTCGGGCTGACGCTCGTCTCCCTCGCCCTGTTCGCCGTCCCCCGTGCCTACGCCCTCGCCGGCCTCATCGCCGAGGAGGACCAGCAGTCGGCCGAGCGCACCGCGGCCCTCGTCGCCGACGTCGTCGACGCACGGCTGGCCGGTGGTCGTCCCCCGTCGGAGGAGATGCTCGGCGCACTGCTCGAGCCCGGCGAGGGGGCTCGGCTCGTCAGTGACGACGTGATCGTCACGGCCGGCATGTTGTCCGAGGACGTCGTGGTCACGACCGACCTGGCCTCCGGCGGGACGCTCACCGTCACCACCTCCGCGTCGGGGACGCAGAGCCGCGTCGCCGACGCCCTGCTGCCGATCGTCCTGCTCGTGCTCGCGTTGGGGCTGCTCTCCGGCCTGGTCGGGCTGTTCCTCGCGAACCGGCTCGCTCGCCCGTTCCAGGCGCTGGCCGACGCCACCGACTCCTTCACCGGGCGCGGCACGGCTCCCGACCTGCCGCCGTTCTCCATCCCCGAGGCGGAGCGCCTGCGCGTGGCACTGGGCAGCGCGGTCGTGCGCATCGCACAGCAGGAGCAGCGGGAGCGACAGCTCGCGGCGCAGGCGTCCCACGAGCTCCGCACCCCCGTCACGGCCCTGCGGCTCAGCCTCGAGGACCTGTCGTTGTGGCCGGAGACGACTCCCGCGGTCGCGGCGGAGCTGACCCGCGCCGTGGGTGAGCTCGACCGTCTCGACGGTGCTGTCACCGCGATGCTGGATCGTCCCGACGAGGGCATCGCGGTCGATCTCGGACGTCTGGTGGCCCACGGGGTGGAGCGCTGGTCGAGCGGCGTCGCCGAACCTCCGATGGTGACGGTGGCCGACACGGAGCCGCTTCCCACCCGCCTCGACCCGGATGCGCTCCTCGTCGTGCTCGAGGCGATGCTGGAGGACTCACGAGACGCGCTCGGTCCGATCGAGGTGGCCGTCCGGACCGTCGGCGCCGGTGTCGAGATCAGCGTCGGCGACGCGGGGCCGCGTCGCTTGGAGCCCGGGCACGTCCACCGGCTCGGCCCGGACGACGCCGACCCGCTCTCCGTCGCCGGCGAGCGCGCCGAGGCGCTCGGCGGCCATCTCCGCGTCGACGACACCGACCGTCACCGCCTCGTCCTCACGCTCCCCCGCCGCGACTGACGACAGCCGTCGCCGCAGGTGCCGTACCCTGACGCTCGTGCGGGCCCGCCCCGCGCGGGCCTCTAGCTCACCTGGCAGAGCAGCGGACTTTTACTCCGCGGGTTGTGGGTTCGAGTCCCACGGGGCCCACCTGATCGAGCGTGCGGCCCTCGGAGGCGTCCGCGGTCAGTGCTTGAACGGGTTGAACGTCCTTCCCATCACGTACTGGGCGCGGAACGGGACCGGCCGCATGGCGTGGGAGATCACCTTGTTGACGCGGCCGGGCACGCAGACCGGCTTGCCCTTCTCCACCGCGGCCCACCCCTCGTGGACGACCTCGTCGGACTCCTGCCACAGGACGGAGGGGAGCTTCGAGGCGGCGTCGGCACTGCCCATCGTCTGGTGGAACTCGCTGCGCGTGAACCCGGGGCACAGGGCCGTGACGTGCACGCCGAAGGGCTTCAGCTCCATGTCCAGCGCCTGCGACACGTTCAGGACGTAGCTCTTGATGCCGGTGTAGAGCAGGCTCTCCCCCGGCGGCGCGAAGGCGGCCAGCGACGAGACGTTGACGATGCGGCCCCAGCCGCGCTCCTTCATGCCCGGCGCGAGGAGGTGGGCCAGCTCGGTCACCGCCGTCACCATCACCTGGATCTCCGCGGCGAGCGACGACCACTCGGTCGCCAGGAAGGCGTCGCTGCCCGACAGGCCGGCGTTGTTGATCAGGACGTCGATCTCGAGGCCGCGCTCGCGGAGCTCCTCGACGATCGCCCGAGGGGCGGTCGGGTCGCTCAGGTCCGCCGCGACGACGTGCACGCCGACCTGGTGCCGGGCCGTGAGCTCCTCGGCCAGCGCGTCGAGCTTGTCCTTGCGGCGGGCCACGAGGACGAGCTCCAGGCCCTCTGCGGCGAGGAGGCGGGCGAAGGCGGCGCCGATGCCCGACGAGGCTCCGGTGACGAGGGCGGTGCGCGAGGTGGTCATGCATTCTCCTTCGGGAGGGGGTGGGACGTGCTGGCGGAGGAACTCGACCTGGTCGGCGACGACCGTGTCGAAGAGCGGTTCGACGTAGGGGTCGAAGTGCCCGCCGTCGTAGACGTGCACGGTGGAGCGGCGGATCCTGGCGGCGGCACGCTCGGCGACGGCGCGAGGAGTGATCGCGTCGTCCGCGGCGATCTGCACGAGCACCGGGCAGTCGATCTGCGCGACCCAGCGCTGAGGCGAGTAGAAGCCGATCCTCAAGGCGATGCGCGCCGCGACCGTGTGGGGGTAGGCGTCCTCCGGGAGGCCCGACGCGTCGATGAGCGCGAGCATCCCGGGACGGGCGTCCGGCGAGGTCATCATCGCGGTCTCGCCGGGTCGTCCGACGCTGTGGATGGGCACCGGCTCGCGACCGAGCCGCGCGGCCACGGTGTCACGGAGGCCAGGCACGACGGTCCGCAGCGCGGCGCGCACGCCGGTGGAGCGGACGGCGGCCGGGCCGCTGACGTGCGGGACCTGCGCGATCACGGCCGCCAGTGGCTCGCCCTGCCCGGCGAGGGTGAGCACGTGGCCGCCCGCGAACGACGTGCCCCACGCGACGACCCGGTCGACGTCGACGCCCTCGAGCGACCTGGCGAAGCGCAGTGCCGCCCGCCAGTCGGCGTGCTGCATCGCGACGTCGAGCACCTGGCGTGGTTCGCCCTCGCTCTCGCCGAAGCCCCGGTAGTCGAAGACCACCACCGCGTAGCCGGCGACGGCGAAGCGCTCGGCGTAGGCGTACAGCCGAAGCGCACGCACCGAGCCGAACCCGTGAGCCATCACGACGACGGGCGCCCGGCGTGCGGCGTCAGGTCGGTAGACCCGCGCGGCGCAGCGCGTGCCGTCGGAGTCGAACCACTCCTCCGAGAACGCGAAGGCCCCGTCCGTCGACTCGCTCATGCTGTCCTCCTGGCACCCTCTTGAATGATGTTCTAGAGGCTACCGCGTCTCTCGAACGCCATGCAAGATAAGGTGACGTGTGCCTCGCAACCGACGACCGCAGGACCGGGAGACCAAGTCCGCCGAGATCGTGTCCGCGGCCGCGACCCTCTTCGCCGACGTCGGGTACGAGAAGACGACGATGGCTGCGGTCGCCCGGGCTGCCGGCGTCACCACGACGACCATCTACTGGTACGTCGAGGACAAGGAGGCGCTCCTGCTCGCCGTCCTCGACCACCTGCTCGCCACGATCCTGGGCGACCTCGAGGAGCTCGTCGACCGCCCCCCGACCGACCAGCTGCTGTGGATCGTCGAACGCCTGCAGGAGCAGCGCCGCCTCGTGACGACCGTCCACGCCCTGGCGACCACCTCGACCGCGGTCGGAGCATGGCACGACGCCTTCCACGAGCTCACGGACGCGATGCTCGCCGAAGGCCTCCGTGAGGTCGGCGTCCCCGAGGAACGCCTGCCCGCAACGACGCGCCTCGGGGTCTTCGCCATCGAGGGGCTGCTCATGCACCCCCTCCCGCGCGAGGAGCAACGCGCGGTGCTGGAGCTCCTCACAGGCCGTTGACACCGACGAGAGACCCTCGCCGGGCTGGCACGAGATGCGCCGCGCGTGAGTCGATGCTTCGATCCAGTCACCGCGGTCCGATCCCGGACCCCTTGCACGAGCATCCCACTGCTCGCCCGATCGGAGCGTCATGACCAACCCGCAGCCCACCGGAGCGTCCTCCAACGCGCGCGTCTTCAGCATCGTCGGCGCCGTCCTGGCCGTCCTGGCACTGATCGTCCTGCCCATCGTCCTGGGCCCGATCGGGGCGATCCTCGGCTTCGTCGGCTACTCCAAGGGCGACGAGCCCTTCGGACTGTACGTCGGCATCGGCGCCATCGTCGCGACGATCATCGGGATGGTTCTCGGAGCGGTCGTGCTGTCCTCGATGCAGTAGCTCCCCACCTGGTCAGCGGCTCGGGCGCTGCTCACCGACCCGGCGTCAGCGGCTCGGGTCGACCAGGATCTTCGCGTGCTTCTCCGGGTCCCGCAGCGTCTCGAACGCCTCGGCGACGCCGTCCAGACCCACGGTCCCGGTCACGAGCGGGCTCGGGTCGACCTTGCCGGAGGCGAGCATCTGCAGCGTCTCGTGGAACTCGGCCGGGTCGTAGCAGAAGGCGAACCGCAGCTCGACCTCCTTGTTGATCGCCATCACGGGGCGGAACGAGTCCGGCTCCATGCACACCCCCACCACGACGATCCGGGTGAGAAGCGGCGCCTCGGCGATGATCGAGTCGAGGATGCCCGGCACGCCGACGCACTCGAAGACCACCGGGCCGCTCGGCCGTGCGCCGAGACGCTCCCCGAGCCGGAACACCTTCTGCCACGGCACGATCGACACCGCCCGCAGGCGCTCCATCGTCGTCATGCCGAGGCTCATCAGGTCCTCCGCGCTCGTGAGGTAGCGCTTGTCCGACGCGAACCGCGCCCACGGGGACTCCAGCGACGGGTCGACCACGACGTCGGCCCCGCACCGTCGGGCCAGCTCGCGGCGGCCGGCGGACAGGTCGCTCGCGACCACCGTCCGCACCCCCGACGCCTTCAGCATGAGGATGACGGCCAGCCCGATCGGGCCGCACCCGATGACGACCGCGACGTCCTTGGCTCCCACGTCGCCCTTGCGCACCGCGTGCCAGGCGACCGCCAACGGCTCGGTCATCGCCGCGTGCTCCACGGGGACGTTCTCCGGCACCTCGAAGGCGACCGCCTCCGAGACCGCCACGAACTCCGCGTAGCCACCGCCGGCCTTGGGTGACAGGCCCGTCATGTGCAAGCCGTCGGGCTGGCGCAGCAGAGGCAGCGCCACCACCGACGTCCCCGGCGCCCACCGACGCTTCGTCCCGGGCCCGTACTCGACCACCTCGCCCACGAACTCGTGACCCATCACCACCGGGGTGTCCGGGCGCATGAAGTCCTCGTAGCCCACCTCCGCGGCGACGTCGGCCGCGGCGTCGGCATGGACCCTCGCGTGCAGGTCGGAGCCGCAGATTCCGGTGCGCTGCACTCTCAGCAGCACCTGACCCTTCGCCGGGACGGGGGTCGGGGTCTCACGGACCTCGAGGTTCTGGTGCTCGCAGACGACGGCTCTCATGGCCTCATGATGCCCTCCGCCGGGCCGCGAGACCGCCGAACGGTCGGACCGGACGGTTCCAGTGGGCTCCCGAGGAGCCGATGGACCATGATGGACCCATGGACCTCGACGTCGCCCAGCTCGTGCTCCGCGTCGTCGTCGGCGCGGTCTTCATCGCCCACGGCTGGACCCACGGGTTCGGTCCCGGCGGGCTGGACGGAACGGCCGGGTGGTTCGAGAGCATCGGGCTGCGCCCGGCCCGCCTGCAGGCCGCCCTCTCCTCCTACCTCGAGATCACGGTCGGCGTCGCGCTCCTCGCCGGGTTCCTCGTGCCGCTCGCGGCGGCCGCGGGGATCGGCGTCATGGTCACCGCCTACGCGACGGTGCACCGCCAGAACGGCTTCTTCATCACCAGCGAGGGCTACGAGTACGTCATGGTGCTCGTCGCGACCCTCACGGTCCTGGCGACGCTCGGCGCCGGTTCATGGTCCGCCGATGCCCTGCTGGGCACCGACGTCAGCGGCTGGGCGGTCGGCATCGGAGCGCTCGGCGTCGGCATGCTCGGGGCCGTCGCCATGCTCGCCGTCTGCTGGCGGCCACCGGCCGACGGCGAGGCGTGAACCGCCGACGGGCCGACGACGGCCGCTAGCCTGACGTCCATGTCCGTCCGGCCCGTGCGCGCCCCCGACCGGCGCCGCCAAGAGCTGCTCGACGCGCTCGTCGAGATCGTCCTGCGCGACGGCTTCGAACGTCTCAGCGTCGAGGACATGGCGCGCCGGCTCGGCTGCTCCAAGTCGACGCTCTACGTCGTCGCCGAGAGCAAGGACCTCATCGTCGCCGCCGCCGTCCGGGCGTTCTTCCGACGCGCGACCGACCGCGTCGAGACCGAGGTGCGACGCACGTCCGACCCGGTCGCCCGCATCGGCACCTACCTGGAGTCCATCGCCACCGAGCTGTCCGCGGCGTCGCCACGCTTCTTCGCCGACCTCGAGACCCACCCGTCCGCGGGCGCCGTCTACCGGCACAACACCGAGGCCGCCGCGGACCGGGTGCGCCGCCTGCTCGCCGACGCCGGCGACCTCGACGTCGACCCCGTGTTCGTCGGCGCGGTCGTGACCCTCGTGATGGAGGGCATCCACCGGGGCCGGGTCACCGAGGCCACCGGGCTGGGCGACGCCGAGGCCTACCGCAACCTCGCCCGCCTGCTGACCGCCGGGCTGCGCTGAGGGTCGCCGTCCGGCGCGCGGGGTCGCTAGCGCTGCCACGTCGGAAGTGGTTTCGATACGCCACGGCCACGGTCGTCCCTCCCTCGCCGTGGCTACTCAACCACCGATGAACGCACGCCCCCGTCGGCCCAGCACCGATGAACGCCCGCCCCCGTCGGCCCAGCACCGATGAACGCCCGCCCCCGTCGGCCCATCACCGATGAACCACCTCCGTCGCCTCAGCAGCAATGAACGCCCTCCATCGCCCCAGCACTGAGGAACGACCCCCCGTCGGCCCAGCACCGAGGAACGACCCCCCGTCGCCCCGCCACCGGTGCAAGCCCGCCCTCGTTGACCTGGACAGGTGTCGTGCACGCGGGCCGACGCAGGAGGCTCCCTCGGTCGCTCGCGGGGTCAGCGCTTGAGGAAGCCGGCGATGAGGTCGCGGGACTCCTGGGTGCCGGAGGAGGCCGAGATGGACGCGGCCTCGGCGTCGAGCTGCTCGTCGAGGGATCGGTCCCACGACGACCGCAGCAGACGACGGGCGCGACCGAAGGACTCCGCCGGGCCGGCGGCCAGCTGCTCGGCCAGCACCCGGGCCTGCTCGAGGTGCTCGCCGTCGTCGACGACGCGAGTGACGATGCCCCAGTCCTGCGCCTCCTCCGCCGTCAGGCGACGCGGCGTGAGGGTGAGCTCCAACGCCCGCTGCAGGCCGACCGCTCGCGGCAGCAGCCACGACTGTCCGCCGTCGGGCGTGAGGCCCACCGACGTGTAGGCCGTGACGAAGCGCGTCGAGCGGGCTGCGACGACGAGGTCGGCCGAGAGCACGAACGACAGTCCGATCCCGGCCGCCGCACCGTGCACCGCGACGACGACCGGCTTGGCGAGGGCGTCGAGCAGACGAACCCCACGGTGGGCCTGGTCGGCGAGCTGCTGCACGAACCCCGGTCGGTCCTGCGCCGCCGCCATGGCCGCGAGGTCGCCGCCGCTGCTGAACATCCGGCCGTTGCCGCTGACCAGCAGCACGCGGGCGGCGTCGTCGTCCGCGACCTGCTGGAGCGCCCGCTCGAAGTCCTCCCCTGCGGCGAGGTCGAGGGCGTTGGACGCCTCGGGACGGTCGAAGACCAGGTGCGCGACGCCGTCGACGACGTCGAGCTGCACGCTGCTGCCACCCTGCCCGGTCATCGGGGAGCCATCCGCAGGGCGCCGTCCATCCGGATGACCTCGGCGTTGAGGTAGTCGTGCTCGACGATCATCGTGACCAGCCGGGCGAACTCCTCCGGTCGCGCGAGCCGCTGCGGGAACGGGACGCCCGCCGCCAGCCCGGCGCGGACCTCCTCGCCGACGGTCGCGAGCATCGGGGTGTCGACGATGCCGGGGGCGATGGTGTTGACCCGGATGCCGTGCTGCGCCAGGTCGCGCGCGGCGGGCAGCATCATGCCCACGACGCCGCCCTTCGACGAGGAGTCGGCCTCGTGCCCGATCTGGCCGTCGAACGCGGCGATCGAGGCGGTGTTGACTACGACGCCGCGCTGGCCGTGCTCGTCCGGCTCGGTCTGCGCGATCGCCTCGGCGGCGAGGGCCATCACGGTGAACGTGCCGACGAGGTTGACCTGCACGACCTTGGCGTAGAGGCCGAGGTCGTGGACCCCCTTGCGGCCGAGGACGCGGGCCGACGGGCCGATGCCGGCGCAGCTGACGACGGTGCGCAGCGGCGCGAGCTCGGCGGCGACACCCACTGCGTGGCGGACCTGCGCCTCGTCGGTCACGTCCGCGGCGACGTAGCTGACGCCATCGACCGGGGGCGCGTCGGCGATGGCCGAGCCGAGGTCGACGGCGACGACCTGGGCACCGCCGTCGGCGAGTGCCCGGGCCGTCGCGGCGCCGAGCCCGGAGGCCCCGCCCGTGACGAGGGCCGAGGTGTCCGTGAGCTGCATGGGTGACTCCTACCTGAGGTGGCGACTGATGACGAGACGTTGGATCTGGTTGGTTCCCTCGAAGATCTGCATCACCTTCGTCTCGCGCATGTAGCGCTCGACCGGGAAGTCCTTGGTGTAGCCGGCGCCTCCGAGCACCTGGACGGCGTCGGTGGTGACCTTCATGGCGTTGTCGGTGGCGACGAGCTTGGCCACCGACGCAGCTCGACCATAGGCCCTTCCGGCGTCCTTGAGACGTGCGGCGTGCAGGTAGGTGGCGCGGGCCGAGTCGACGGCGGCGGCCATGTCGGCCAGCAGGAAGCCGAGCCCCTGGTGGTCGATGACGGCCCTACCGAACGCCTCGCGTTCCTTGGCGTAGGCGACGGCGGCCTCGAGGGCGCCCTGCGCCACGCCGGTGGCCACGGCGGCGATGCCGAGACGTCCGGCGTCGAGACCGGCGAGCGCGATCGAGAGTCCCTCGCCCTCCTTGCCGAGCCGACGCGCAGCGGGGATGCGGACGTCGTCGAAGAGCATCGTGGCCGTCGTCGAGCCCATGAGGCCCATCTTCTGCTCGGGATGGTCGGCGCTCAGGCCGGGCGCGTCCGCGGGGACGAGGAAGCAGCTGATGCCCCCGCCCGTGCGGACATCGTCGCCGTCGTCGCTCGTGCGGGCCATGACCTTGTAGAAGTCGGCCTGCCCGCCGTGGGTGGTCCACGCCTTGGCGCCCTTGATGACGTACTCCCCGTCGTCGACACCGCCCTCGCGGACCGCGCGCGTCCGCATGGCGGCCGGGTCGGAGCCGGCGTGCGCCTCGGAGAGGCAGTAGGCGCCGAGCTGGTCGCCGCCGAGCATGTCCGGCAGCCACTGCTGCTGCTCAGGGGTGCCGCGCGTGAACAGGCCGAAGCAGCTCAGGGCGTGCACGCTCACGCCGACGCCGACGCTGGCCCACACGCGCGCGATCTCCTCGACCACCTGCAGGTAGACCTCGTACGACTGGCCGCCGCCGCCGACCTCCTCCGGGTACGGCAGACCGAGCAGGCCGGCTCTGCCCAGGGTCGCGAAGACCTCGCGCGGGAAGGTCGCGGTCGCCTCGGCCTCGTCGACCCGTGGCCTCAGCTCGGCCTCCGCGATGGTCCGGGTGAGCTCGACGAGGTCGGCCGCCTCCTCGGTGGGCATCAGACGTTCGACGGTCACGGTCTCTCCTCGGCCTGCGCTCGACGCCAGGGCCCGTCGGCCACGACCGACGGGTACTGAAAGCTCTTCCACGGTACCGGACGCCGAACCGGCTACGGTCTGCACATGCGCGTCTCGCCATGGGTCCGGGCCTTCGCCGCCGTGACCGCCGTCCACCTCGTGCTGCTCGGGCTCGACGCCTCCCCGTGGGACAGCGTCACGAAGTGCCTCCTGGCGCCCGTGCTCATCGGATGGGTCGTGAGCGCCGACGGCCCACGGGCGCTCGTGGCCTTCCTCGCCTTCTGCCTGCTGGGCGACCTCTTCCTCGAGCTCGACGGCTGGTTCGTCCCCGGCATGGCCGCCTTCGCGGTGGCGCACGTCGTCCTCGTCACGCACCTCGTGCGCCTCGGCGCGGTCCCTCGCCTGCGCTCGGCCCCGTGGCTCGCGATCGGCTACGTGATCGCGGGCGCCCTGCTCGTCGGGTGGATCTGGACCGACGTGCCGGCCGAGCTCGTGGCCCCCGTCCCCCTCTACGCCGCGCTCCTGGTCGCCACGGCGGCGACGTCGGCGGCGGTCGATCGCGTCGTCGGTGCCGGCGGCCTGGCATTCCTCGTCTCCGACGCGATCATCATCCTCGGCGTCACCGAGCAGATCCCCCCGGAGGCGGCAGCGACCCGCTTGGCCATCATGGCGCTCTACGCCTCGGCCATCGCGCTCATCACCGGCGGCCTCCTGGCGCGACGCCACGACCCCGCTCGCGTGGGCCTCGCCCCCACGGCGGAGGGCGCTGGCACATGAGGGGGGACATCGCCTACCGCACGGTCGTGCGCTGCTTCGCCGTGGTCTTCCGGCTGCTCGGCCTGCGGATCACCGTCCACGGCGAGCACCACCTGCCGCACACGGGCGGTGCCGTCGTGGCGATCAACCACACGAGCTACCTGGACTTCGCCCTCGTGGGCTACGCAGCGCGCGAGCGCGGGCGCCTCGTCCGCTTCATGAGCAAGGCCTCGGTCTTCGAGCTGCCCGTCGTCGGCCGGCTCATGCGCGCCATGCGGCACGTCCCCGTCGACCGACACAGCGGGGCGAGCGCGTTCCGTCAGGCACGACGCGCCCTGGGCGCCGGCGAGCTGATGGGCGTCTTCCCCGAGGCGACGATCAGCCGGTCGTTCCGGATCAAGCGCCTGAAGCCCGGAGCCGCCGCCCTGGCGCAGGCCGCCGACGTCCCGCTCGTCCCCTGCGTCCTGTGGGGTGGGCACCGGGTCGCGACCGTCGACCGCCGACCCAGCCTGCGACGCGGGGTCGCGGTGACCGTCCTGCTGGGCGACCCGATCGTCCCCACGCCGGAGGACAGCGCCGTCACCCTCACCGCACGCCTGCGCACGGCCATGGAGCGGCTCCTCGACGAGGCCGTCGACAGCTATCCCGACCAGCCGCGCGACGACGCCGACCTCTGGTGGGTGCCGGCCGACCGCGGCGGGACCGCCCCCGACGTCGCCACCGGCGACGCGCTCGACCGCGAGGCACTGCACCGCGTCGGAGCCCCGACCGACTGAACCGACCGACTGAACCGACCGCCCACTCCCGACGTCCGCACCCGAGGAGATCGACCGATGACGCTGCCGCCCCTCCGACCCGTCGATGCCAACGGCCTGACCTTCGACGTCCGGGTCGCCGGCCCCGATGACGGCGTCCCGGTCGTGCTGCTGCACGGCTTCCCCGAGACGTCCGCCGCGTGGGCCGACGTCGCCCCCGAGCTGGCCGCGGACGGGCACCGCGTCATCGCGCCCGATCAGCGCGGCTACTCCCCCGGCGCCCGCCCCGACGGCGTGGACGCGTACGCCACCGACCACCTCGTCGACGACGTCCTCGCGATCGCCGACGCCCTCGACGTCGACCGGTTCCACCTCGTGGGGCACGACTGGGGCGCGTCCGTGGCGTGGGTGCTCGCCGCCCGCCGTCCCGAGCGCCTGCGGTCCCTCACCGCCTTCTCGGTCCCTCACCTGGCCGCCTACAACCGCGCCCTGCGCGAGGACCCCGACGCCCAGCAGCGCGCGTCGTACATCGGGCTGTTCCGCCAGGACCGCGCCGCCGACCTCCTGCTCGAGGACGACGCCACCCGTCTGCGCGCCATGTACGCCGGGGCCGTCCCCGCGGATCAGGTGGAGACGTACGTGCGACACCTGGGCGAGCCTGGGGCGATGCGTGCGGCCCTGCACTGGTACGGCGCGATGACGCCGGCGCTGGGCGACCTGCCACCGGTCCGCGTGCCGACCACGTTCGTCTGGAGCGACGGCGACTCCGCCATCGGTCGGGCCGGGGCGGACGCGTGCGGCGAGCACGTCGAGGCCGACTACCGGTACGTCGTCCTGGAGGGCGTCACGCACTGGATCCCCGAGCAGGCACCCGAGGCGGTGCTCGCGGCGGTCCGGGCACGCATCGCCGCGAGACCGACCCAGGCGCCTGAGCGGTTCCGGTCGGACTCAGCCGGCGAGCGGCCAGCCGGAGGGGTCGTCGAGGTCGCGGCCGGCGCGGCGGGCGTAGGCGTTCCAGTCCTCGGCGCGATCGGCGTACCACCGACGCTGCTGACCCATGAGCGCGTCGAGGCTGGCCGAGCCCACGGCGAGGTGACGTGCCGCCTGCTCGATCGCCACGGCGCGGGCGGCGCGGGCATCGACGGCGGCGTCGTGCGCCCCGTCCAGGGGCACCCCGTAGTAGGCGGCGACATCGCCGAGGCGTCGGGCCCCGAGCTCTCCGGCCTCGATGCCCCAGTCGAGCACGAGCGGATCGACGACGAGCAGACGCTGCCAGTCGGGCTCGTCGAGGCGGTGCCGACGGGCCTCCGCGCGCAGCATCGTGAGATCGTAGCCGGCGTTGAAGACCACGAGGGGCACCTCGCGCTCGACGAGGGTGCCCACCCAGTCGAGGACGACGCCGAGCGCCTCGGGAGCCGCGGGCGCGCCGGCGACCATCGCGTCGGTGATGCCGTGCACCGCCCCGGCTGCCGCAGGGATGGGGACACCGGGGTTCACCAGGGCGGTGATCTCGAAGCCCGGCTCGTCGAGCAGCGCGTAGGAGACGACACGGTCGGCGAGGGGGTCGACGCCGGTGGTCTCGAAGTCGAGGGACGCGAGCGGGCCGTGGTGCCACCCGGCGTGGACGCCCCGCTCGGGCGGGCGCGGCGAGCACGCCAGGCACCACGTGCGCCAACGGCCGGGACGACCCGTCAACGCGCCGTCACCGGCGAGCACGTGCACCTCGCACGTCGCGCACAGACCGTCGAACCTGTTGGGCCTCACGGCACCTCCTGAACCTGGTCCGAGCCTAGGTCCGGGCACCGACACCTCCGGGCAACGACACGCGACGTCGCACCGGCCGACGCTGGTACGTTCGGCGCACCCGAGGAGGCTCATGTCCCGCATCCGCACCGACCCCGCCGGCCGCACCGTGCTCGTCACCGGTGCCGCGAGCGGCATCGGCCTGGCACTGGCCAGGGCGCTCGCCGCAGAGGGGTCGCGCCTCGTCCTCACCGACGTGGCCGCCGACGGACTGACGCGGGCCGTCACCGCGCTGCGCGACGGCGGCGCCGACGTGGCGCACCACGCCGCCCTCGACGTCGCCGACCGCGCAGCGGTGGAGGCGTTCGCGGCGCAGGTGCACGAGCGCGTCGGCGCGGTCGGCGTCGTCGCGAACGTCGCCGGCATCTCCACGTGGGGTCGCATCGAGGACCTCGCCGACCACCACTGGCAGCGCACCGTCGACGTCGACCTCATGGGCCCGATCCACGTGCTGTCCGCGTTCGTCCCGGCGATGATCGAGGCGGGCGACGGCGGCCACGTCGTCAACGTCTCCTCGGCCGCCGGACTCCTCGGCCTGCCGCTGCACGCCCCGTACAGCGCGGCGAAGTTCGGGCTGCGGGGCGTGAGCGAGGTGCTCCGCTTCGACCTCGAGCAGCACCGCATCGGCGTCACCCTCGTGTGCCCCGGCGCGGTGCGCACACCCCTGGTCGGCACGGTCGACATCGTCGGCGTCGACCGTGACCGACCCGACGTCGCCGCGCTCGTCGAGCGGTTCGAGAAGCACGCCGTGAGCCCCGAGCACGTCGCGGCGTGCATCGTGCGCGGCATGCGACGCGGTCGCTACCTCGTGCTCACCTCGCGCGACGTCGCCGCGGGCCACCTGGCGCAGCGCTATGCGCCCCCGGTGTACGTCGCGGCGATGCGGCTGCTCAACCGGCGGGTGCAGAAGGTGCTGCGGCCGCGCGCAGGTCGCTGACCTCGAAGTGCCGGGCCGACGTGGCTCGCGGGGCCCGGCAGGTGAGCACGGCGGCCGGCGCGGCCGTCGTCGAGACGGTCGCCTCCACGACGTCGGGCAGCGGCGCGCCGGCCGTCAACCGGACCTGCCACGTGGCGTCGTCCAGCTGGCGGCACTCGTGCCCCGTGACGGCGCGCGCCGGGGCCGGGCCCCACCTCTCGTGGGCGGCGACGGCCACGACCTGGGCGACCGGCGGCAGCGCGCTGGAGCCGCGCACGTACTCGGCCCTGACGCGCCCGTCGAGGTGGTCGGCGACCACGTCCACCACCGACGACTCCTCGAGGGCTCCGTAGTAGGTGCCGTCGGGCACGACGACGACGTTGGGGGCGAAGCGGTCGCCGCCGACGTGGCTGCTCTCCCACGTCGCGTCGGGCCACCGCTCCGCGAGCGCGGCGGCGACGGGACGGCCCCGCACGGCGCAGCAGGTGTCGTGGCGGCCGTGGGCGCAGACGATGAACGCGGGTTCGCTCGACCATCCGTCGGACGCCTCGGCGAGGGCGGGCACGGCGGTCGTGAGGAGGTCGGCCGGCTCGCTCCAGGAGCCCCACAGGATCCTTCCTGCGTCGACGTCGACCACCGCCCAGGAGCGACGTGCCGACGGCTCCTGCCGACCCGTCCGACGGATCAGGAAGGTCCGGCCACCGGCGGCGCGGGTCGCCGCGACGAGCGAGGGCACCACGTCGACGATGCCGTCGGCCTCCAACGCGTGGAACGGCCAGGGGCCCGGGTGCTCGAGCAGCAGCAGCCGGCTCAGGTGCAGCGCCGTGCCGGCGATCGGGTCGCCCCGCTCACGGGCGGACTCGGCGCACAGGGGCGCGGACGGGTCGCCCACTCAGACCGACCGGACGACGCCCGCGGCGAGGAGCGTCCGCGCGAGGTCGCCGACGCGCTCGTCGGCGGCGTCGACGACGAGGGCCCCGGTGACGAGCAGTCGGCGCACGGGCTCGACCGGGTGCTCGGCGAGGTCGACGACGCCCGCGCGCGTGACGAGCCGCGTCCCGTCGAGGCGGGCGCGCAGGTGGTCACGCAGCCGGAGGTGGAGCGCCTCGGACCCGACCCGTTGGGCCGTGCGAAGCTGGTGGAGGGGCCCGATGCCGCTCGCGCGCGCCGACGTGTCGATCTTGGGTGCCAGCCTGGAGGCGATCGTCTCGTCGTCGAGGGCGTCGATCGCGGCGTGGAGCCGCTCGCGCACGAGGGCGAGGTCGGGGCCGAGACCCGACGCGTCGGCCACGTCGACGCCGAACGGCAGCGAACCACGGACCTGCTCGTCGCCCGCCAGGTCGGCGAGGGCCACCTCGAGCACCTCGCGGGCGAGCTGGTGACGGGTCCAGGTGTGGATGCCGAACGTCAGGTGGGTGCTGACGTCGCCGAGGGCCGTGGCCGCGTGCAGGTAGCCGCGCGGAAGGTAGAGGGAGTCGCCGGGACGCAGCACCTCGTCGATGACGGGCTCGGTGCGCGCGGCGGCCGCCACGTCGTCGCGCCGGTCGGTCCACGGCTGGTCGCGCAAGGGGGCGGGGTGCACCGGCTCGTGGATGCGCCAGCGCTTCTCCCCGGAGATCTGCAGCACGAACACGTCGTGGACGTCGTAGTGGTCGTCGAACCCGCGCGACTGAGGCGGGGTGACGTAGGCGTTCACCTGGACGGGGTGCCCCAGCTCCGCGGCGAGGTCGCCGGCGAAGGAGCCGACGGGAGCCCACGTGCGGTGCAGCGCCTGGAGCACGAGCGTCGCGCCGGAGGTGAACAGCTCGGTGAGTCGGGTGTCGTCCAGCTGGTCGGCGATGCCGGCCCCCACGCCGCCCCCGGAGGTGAACGCCGAGGCGGGCAGGGTGCTGCCGTCCTTGGCCACGCGCAGGAACGGCGTGCGCAGGCCGCGCTCGGCGACGAGCTCGTCGACGGCGGCCTCGCCGAACAGGTCCGAGAAGCCGCCCGGCAGCGCACCGGCAGGAGTCAGGACGGCCCGCCGACCCCAGTCCTGCCGAGCGAAGCGCTCCGGGTCGTCGACGAGCCTGGACAGCGCGGTGCCACCGGCCCGGACGAGCGCGTCGTCAGGGCCGGTGGCACGGGGTGTGGCGGAGAGCGTCACCGCTCAGACGGACTCGTCCGCGCCGCCGTCGGCGCCACCGTCCTGCACGCCCGGCGTACCCTCGGCACCACCGTCGGCGGGACCCTCGGCACCGCCGTCGGCGCCACCGTCCTGCACGCCCGGCGTACCCTCGGCACCACCGTCGGCGGGACCCTCGGCACCGCCGTCGGCGCCACCGTCCTGCACGCCCGGCGTACCCTCGGCTCCGCCGTCAGCGGGTCCTTCTGGAGTCGTCTCGCTCATCTGGTCCTCCTCGGTCGTCCGCGACCGTGGATCGGCCGCACTGCCCAGCCTGGCACCGCGAGGACCGCTCGCAAGTCGGATCAGGAGCCGACGAGCGCCTTCCAGTCGGCGCCGGTCCACACGCCTGTCGCCGGGCGGCCGAGCTGCTTCTGCTTGGCCTTGACCGCAGCGGTCGTCGGCGCCCCGAAGTACCCGGTGACCTGCTTGAGCGGCAGGCCCAGCGCACGCTGGAGCACGAGGACGTGCCGTCCCGTGTCGAGGCTCTTCATCGACAGCCCGGCGTAGTTCTTGGCCCCGAACGAGCGGGCCGACGCGGGGCTGTACTGCTTGGCGACGTTCGTGCGCACCGTCTTCGTCTGCAGGATCGCCCACGTCGGCTGGTCGAGTGCTCCCGTCTTGGGCAGGTTGTTGGCGCGCTGCCACGTGATCAGCGCCGACCGGAGGCCGAGGTCGAAGGTCCCCGTCGCGGACCGCCCGAGCAACCGCTGGGCCGTCGCGACGGCCGCGTGCTTGTGGCCGTGCTCGAGCGTCGGCATCGTCGTGCTCTTCATCAGCGGGCTGACCGCCGGGCACCGGGTGCGGTTGACCTTGGTGTTGATCGCCGACGGCTGGTTCGCGAAGCGCTGGCACGGGCCGTGGTCGACCGGTTGAGGCTTGCCCTTCCACCACGACGTGTTGCCGCGTGCACCGTTCCAGGAGAACGAGACGTGGATGTGGTCGGCGTGGCCCGAGCTCGGTCGCCATCCGTCCTTCGAGCGGTACGAGGCCCAGATCTTCTTGTTGTAGATGACGTACATGATGCCGAGGCGACGAGCCATCTCGCCGTCGTTGCGGGTCAGCCAGGCCAGGAAGTCGGCAGCGGCGGCGCGCTCCTTCGGCTTGTTCACGTCGACCATCCAGTCCCACGCGCGGCCGTCGGCGTGCTCGGACGTCCCCTCGGCGCAGGTGCGTGCGGTGTTGCCGATGCCGCCCACCTTGTAGGTGCGCATGACGAGGGCGCGAAGGTCGGCCACCCCCTTGGGCGTCCCCGGCTGGCAGGCGTTCTGCGGCGTGTACGTCGGCACGGGGTCGAGCGCCCCCATCGACGTCGGCAGCGGCAGCCCCACGGGCTTCGACGGGAAGGGCGTGGGACGCGGCGGGGCGGCCTGGCTCGGGGCGGTGAACATCGCCGAGCAGACGGCGACGGCAAGGGCGACAGCGATGATCCTGCGCATGGGTTCTCCCTGGGACACGGGCCGCTCTCCCTGCGGCCAGACCCAGTGTGAGTCCCACGCGTCACACCCGCCACGGGAATGAGCGAACTACACCGACGTACTTCGCAGCACCGCCGAAGGGCCTACCCGCAGGTGCACGACGCGAGGGCCGCGGCGACCCGGTCGAGCGCGTCCTGCGACTCGAGCGGACCGATGCCCTCGGTGTCGTCGGTGAGCACGGCGAAGGCCATCGGGACCCCCCGGGCGTCGAGCACGTAGCCCGCGAGGGAGTGCACGCCGGTGAGCGTGCCGGTCTTGGCCCGGACGACGCCCGCTCCCGCCCCACCGACGTCGTCGAACCGGTCGTCGAGCGTGCCGCTGAAGCCGCCGACCGGCAGACCGGCGAGGAGCTCCGGCCAGTCCCGGCCCTCCACCGCACGGGCGACGACCGTCGCCAGCGTCGTGGGGTCGATGCGGTTGGAGCGGGCCAGCCCGCTGCCGTCGTCGAGCCGCAGACCGTCCACCGGCACCCCCGCGGCGGACAGGGCGGAGGCGATGGCTCGCCCTGCGCCCTCGAAGGTGGCCGGCTGGCCCTCGGCGATCGCCACGTGCCGGGCCACCACCTCGCTCGCCTCGTTGCTGCTCGACGCGGTGAAGGCCTCGACGGCCTGGGCGACGGTCGGACCCTCGACGCTCGCGATGGGCGCCGTGCCCGGCGCGGCGACCTCGACGACCTCACCCTCGACGTCGACGCCCTCGTCCATCAGGTCCTGGGCGAACGCCCCGGCCGCCTCCGCGGCGGGGTCGGAGGTGCGGCGCCCGTCGCGGATCCCCCGGTCGACCCACAGCGCCCGGACGGGGGTGACGACCTGGTTGGGCAGGTAGGAGTCCTCCCACCCCTCGCTGCCGACGGGGCCGGTGAAGAGCGAGGCGTCGTAGCCGACGGCGACCTGCTCGACGCCGGCCTCCCGCAGGGCGGCAGCGGTGCGCTCGGCGAGCGTCCGGACGTCGGCCCGCCCGATGCGGTCGTCCTCGTCGGGCTCTCGCGCGAGGTACGGGTCGCCGCCACCGACGAGGACCACGCGGTCACCGTCGCGCTCGACGGTGGTCTCGAACCGTCGCTGCTGGTCGAGGACCGCGAGTGCTGCCGCGGCGGTGAGCACCTTGGTCGTCGACGCCGGGACCAGCGCGTCGGGCCCCGTGCGCAGCACCTCCTCGCCGGAGACGGGGTCGACGACGGAGATCCCGACGCGGCCGCCGAGGGCGTCGTCACCGAGCGGCTCGTCGAGGGCAGCGGCCACCGCCGCGGGGTCGAGACCGCCCGCGACGGGCGCCCCGGGCCGTGCCGTGGTCACGGTCGCGGACCGGTCCAGCGCGAGCGGGTCGGCCACGGCCTCGGGGCCGCAGGGTCCACCGCAGACGAGCGTGTTCAACCGGCCCGTGCTCCACGCCGCTGCGGTGCCCACCCCGGCCAGCACGAGCAGGACCACGACGAGCAGCGTGACGGCCGCGGCACGACGCCCGGACCTCCGTGTTCGTCGCTGACTCACATGGGTCAGACTAGGGCCACCCGTCGACGACAGCTGGAAGGCCCGAACCCGTGATTTTCGATGTGACCGTGGAGATCCCCAAGGGCGAGCGCAACAAGTACGAGGTCGACCACTCCTCGCACCGCATCCGCCTCGACCGCACCCTCTTCACCTCGACGCAGTACCCGGCCGACTACGGGTTCATCGACGACAGCCTGGGCCTCGACGGCGACCCGCTCGACGCGCTCGTCCTGCTGCCCTCCCCGACGTTCCCCGGGTGCGTCATCACGTGCCGCGCCATCGGGATGTTCCGCATGACCGACGAGGCCGGCGGCGACGACAAGGTCCTGTGCGTCCCCGCCACGGACCCGCGCCAGGAGCACCTGCGCGACATCCACCACGTCGCGGAGTTCGACCG
>SXGT01791817.1_pt1 | contig 26195 bp, 28 predicted proteins | sample 3176221 | NCBI WGS metagenome assembly SXGT01 (sample SAMN11356862, study PRJNA531348) | freshwater metagenome | isolation source: freshwater sample F1-120 | place: China: Fuxian Lake, Yuxi | collected 2017-12-25
CTTGGGCTTGAGGTGCGATTCCTCGCTGATCCTCGAACCCAGCCCGCCTGCAAGAATGACGCACTTCATCGGCTATTCCGTCCGGTCGCCAAGCAAAGACTCGTATTTTCGCAGAAACGCACGTCCCACGCGGGCGACGCCGCCGTAGCTGTAATGTCCCGGGCGCATGAGCGCCTTGAACCGAACCTGCAACCGTTCGTCTTCTTCTGAATAGGAGATCCGCCCCTTCGCCCGATCCAGCATTTCCTCCGCCAGGCCCGCGATATCCTCAGCGGAGTTCTCCAGAGTTCGAATTCCGCGAGCCTCATAAAGCTCGGTGAACCGGAAGTTCGCCACGTCCGAGGCGAACGCGTCGGCGAACGACACCATCCGTCCTTCGCGGTCCGACCAAAGCAGCATCGGGATTGCAACGTCGTTCCAGCCGGCCGCCAACACAGCCGAAAGTGGAACGTGATTCGCGAGGCCGGCGGGTCTCCCGAACACGTTGGAGAGAAAGGTCAGCCCCGAGGAACTGCCCAGAAGGAACAAGCAACTCCCGCACAGGAATACGTCCATCCAGTCCTCACGGTCCGGATAGTGCGCGAAGTCGATCAACCGCTCGCCCGGCGCGATCGGCCGCATGGACGCATCGCCCATCCGGATGCACCATATTCCTTGCGCCCTCAACGGCTCCAGTGCCTCGACGTAGTTCTCGATGCTGGCGTTGCGATAGGAGTGCATGTCGTCGTCTTCTGGCGAGTAGCCCCGCTCGCGGCAATGGATGCAGATGAATTCGGCATCCTCGGGCACGCCCAGTGAAGCCAGCCACGCCCTGCCCTTTCGACGGTGCCCCTCGGTCAGCGTCAAGAGCGACGGACGCTCGCCCCACGCCCGCTGCACGGCCATGTACGGAGCAGTCTCGTTGATGGCGACCATGAAACGGCTTGCGTCGTATTCGAGGTACGGGAAGCGACGGAATCGGACCAATAGCCGATACATTCCCGCAGTTCGAACGATCCACAGGTACTCCTTCCAGTAGTCAAGCAAGGACTCGTTTGCAGCAGTTCCAGGTGGGCAAAGAAGGACTGCGAGGTGCCAGCGCCGATTCCCGAGCAAGCGCTCCTTGACATATGCGTCGGGTTCACTCGAGAGATGGCCTATGCGCCCTGGCGCAGTCAGTCGTAGAAACCTGACCTGCGCACACCACAACAGGCCGGAAACGAGGACCTCAGTTCCCCGCAGGATGGACGTCAGAAAAGCGCGCACCCCAGCATTCTGAATGGGTCCTTCATCGGAGACCAGCACCTCGATTCGTGGCGCATACAAATCCGCCGCTCCCGCCGAACGGCCACGCACTGTCTGCTATCATTCGTCCAACAACATCGGCCGACCCGACGGCCGCCCAAGGTCACTCGGCGACCACCCGCGTCGGTCAATCATGACGGGAATCCCCCTCGTGCGATTCAAAGCGAAAGTTCTTCTCGTCGTCTGGGGCGAGTCGTACATTGATCGATTCGCCGCCCTGTCTCTTCCTTGCCTGCTTGCTCCCGGGAATCTTCCCGCCCTCGCCAGCGGGTGCGAACTTGAGTTTCTCGTACTAACCACAACCCGTGGAGCCGAGTATTTCCAGACGCATCCGGAACTTCGCAGGCTTCACGACTGCTGCCCGGTCCGGTTCATTCGCATCGATGACCTGGTCTCGGAGGGGGTATACGGCGTAACCCTGACGCTTGCTTTCACCCGCGGAATCGCCGATTCAGGGGATGAAATGACGAGTACTCATTTCGTTTTCCTCAATGCGGACTTCATGCTCGCCGATGGATCATTGAACAGTCTTCTCGGGCATATTCGTGCCGGTCACGGATGTGTGCTGGCACCGAGCTTTCGCGCAATTGCGGAGGATGTGGAACCCCTGTTCCGCGCTCTTGCCAACTCGGGAGGCGGGGTGGTCGCAATGCCTCCACGGGAGATGGTGCGAATCTCCCTAGATCACCTGCACTCGACAACGGTCGCGAAGACGGTGAACCAAAGCTTGCTTCAGACCATGCACCCGAACCAGTTCTACTGGCGGGTCGATGCGGACACGATGATTGGTCGTTTCTTCCTGATCTTCATGCTTTGCATCAAACCGGAACGCACATTCGGCAAGGCGAATTCATTCTGTGACTATGGTTTTGTCCCGGAGATGTGTCCCTCAGGCCGCATTACAGTGCTGAGCGACTCCGACGATTTCTTCATGCTTGAGGCGCAGGGACGATTCCAGGAGAGTTCCCACTTGTGCCTTGGCCCTCAGTCACCGGACGGCGTGATTGCAAGCCTCGGCGAATGGACAACCAAGGAGCATCGATTCATCGCTGACCATGATCTGGTGTTTCATGCGAAAAACCTGCCCTCCAACATTGAACAGTACAAGGCAGCGGCAGCGCGCCACATAGAGGGGATCAAGCGGGCCCTTCCTCCTGCACTCGGGCACGAAAATCATGCGTACTGGGTGAATGGCCTTGCGACATGGCGAGCACAGAGACACCGGGCTGGAGAGACGTCGATTCCTCCTGAGGCTGCCGGTCACGCTCCCGTCATGCCGACGGTAGTAAGCGCCGAATCCCATGCTCCACTTTCGATACCTCATTCGCGGACTTGGCGCAGCATCGTGCGGTCATGGCTTGTCGGAAAGAGACCGAAGCTGCGGGTCTGGCACCATGAATGGGCCGACTACCGCATGCTTCGAGAGGAGCTTGCGGCACTGGACGCTGCAGGAAACGACTTACTCGTCGCATACGCACGAGAGACGCCGATTGCCAGTTACTTCTCCAGATCACGTCCACAAACGTCGTTTGCCACTTACAAGGAACTGGAGGCAAGCCGCGACTCGGCGCTGGAGAGACCGGTGTTTTCATCGATTGTCTGCGTCATCACTCCGAGAGATCTTCGTTGGCCAGGCGGAAGGATCTTCCCGACAGTATTGCCGTTTCTACGATCCGGGGGGCAGTTCTTCCTGGTGTTCCACAACCTGGGGGAGGACACATTTCCCAGGGACATGCGTTCCGAGCTCGTCAGGCTCGCAGCTCAGGTTCCACGCGATCTTCTTGAGCATTCGGCGTCGCAGTACTGCGGGGGCAGCACCAAGCAATTGTTACGGGGCGCCCTGGGATTGATATCTGTCGTCTTTTCGCGGCATGGCCTAGCGGCGATACTTCTTGCTTCGCCCATCCTCGCTCTATTGCTGATAGTGAGTATCTTCAATAACATTCAGCTTTCATTCCTGCGGGACAAGAGCCGGTATCTCGATGGATGTACCAGCTTTGTCTTGCACTTTCAGAAGCGATAGCTCAGATGACCACAACTACAACCGCCCCACATCCCGTATTCATGAGGGTTCCGTTTCTCGACCTCCGCGTGACTGACCCCACGCTCCGGAAGGACATGCTTGATGCAGTGGCGGCCGTTCTCGATCACGGGCGGGTACTTCTTGGCCCGGAAGTCGAGTCCTTCGAGGAGGATCTCGCGGCGTATTGCGGTACGCGTTATGCAGTCGGCGTCGGCTCGGGAAGCATCGCGATCTTCTATGCATTGAAGGCCGCGGGGATCCAGCCCGGTGACGAAGTTATCACCTCGGCAATGTCCTTCATCGGTACTGCGAACGGTATCGCGCTTACGGGAGCAAAGCCGGTGTTCGTTGATACACGCGCCGACTTGACAATAGATCCAGCCAGGGTTGCAGAAGCCATAACCCCGAAGACGAAGGCAATAATGCCAGTGCATTTCACGGGCAAGCTTTGCGCCATGGACGAACTCTCGGCGATCGCGGCTCGCCATGGCCTGATGCTCATAGAGGACGCTGCACCCGCTATCGGTGCATCGCTTCGGGGGCATAAGGCAGGTTCATTCGGAATCGCCGGATGCCTCAGCATCAACCCAATGAAGCTCCTGAATGCCCTTGGGGAATCCGGTGCCGTACTTACGAATGACGAAGAAGTCCGGGATCGCGTCGTTGCCCTTCGGTACAACGGACTGATAAACCGCGAGTATTGCCACTTCATCAGCACCAACGGCCGGATCGACACGATCCAAGCTGCGGTTCTGCGGAAGCGCCTTCCGCTGCTTGAAGATGTCATCGCGAAGCGCAGGAAGATTGCAGCGCTCTACCAGGACAGGCTCTCCAGATTTGTCGAGACCCCGCATGATTCGGCGGGCGGCCGGGATGTCTACTACACGTTCAGCGTTCAGACCGACGCGCGTGATGCGTTGATGAAGTACCTTGGGGATTGCGGCGTCGAGACCAAGATCCAGCATCCGTTGCTCATGCCGGAGCATCCGGCCTACAGCGAGAGTTTCAATCCGGCCGATTTTCCGATTGCGAAACGTGCCACACAACGGGTCCTGTGCATCCCGGCGCACGAGAATATGGCTTGGGAGCAGGCCGAACATGTCGCTGCATGTGTTGAAGCATTCTTCACACGCTGACCCTGATGCCGGAAGTCTTCCATAACGACCAGGACATCATCTGTGTCGGGGCAAACTGGGTTGAGAAGCTGAAGGCGGCTGCGGCCGCCAGTCCACTGAGGCGCTCGCGATTGCGAATGCACCTCAGCAGCGAGGATCCCGTGCAGGAGATGATCATCGCCCTTTGTAGCGACGTACTCTTCCGTCCTCACCGCCATCACGACAAGAGCGAATCGTTTCACATTGTGGAAGGAAACCTTTACGTACTGGTCTTCGACGAGACGGGAAATGTCATACGTACCGTACACATGGGCCCTCCGGGAAGCGGCAGGGACTACTGCTACCGGCTATGCAAGCCCGCGTGGCATGCGATCGTTCCGGGAAGCGAGTTTGTCGTTTTCCACGAAACTACAGTGGGACCATTCATCCAAGGCGACGCCGCCGAGTTCCCCGACTGGGCCCCGACCGAAGGCGGCCCGCTGCGCAGCTTCTTAGATGCGAGCCTCAGCGCCGGGCTAGCACTCGGTCCCCGGCATTGCTCCGCTCCAAACCCGGCAAGCGCAGCTTAGGATCTCCGGAATCGCAGGATCTTCATCGGGGAGAAATCACCCGACGCGGGCAGCCCGCAGAAGAAGTCGTTCAGTATCGATGCGGAACTGACCTTCTTGTCCTTGGGCGAGATCGCCGGAAGCAACACCCGGGACCCGAAGTAGTATCCGCTCAGGAAGCAGTTCTGCTCAACCAGTTCGCAGCCAATCGACTTCATATGCTGCTTGGTCTCGGTTTCGTCAAAGAACCGGTTGTGCCAGGACTCGGGAATCGCGGGCAGACCGACCTCACTACGAGCAGCATTCAGGTTGTTCAGGCCCGTCCAGAAACTTTCAAGCATGATGTATTCACCACCCGGTTTGAGGGATGCAACGATCCGACGCAATCCTTCCTTCTGCGCATCCCAAGTCGTGAGGTTTTGGATACAGCGTTCAGTATAGACAAGGTCATAGCGTGCAGGCCGGTCAAGATCCAGAACGCTCTCCTGGAAGAACCTCACCTGACCGCGCGTCCCAGCGAGGTTTCGCGCTTCGGCAATCTTGATAAGGTCCACGGAAAAATCGCTTGCGTCCAGAGTGACCGCAAACTCCCGCGCAAGCGCCTCTGCCACGTACCCATTGCCGCACCCGATCTCCAGAACGTTCATCCCGTCCCGAACGTAGGAAAAAATGGCCCGCATCTCGAGATTTCGCGTTCTGATGTCCTGGATCGTCGATGTACCCTCTGCGCCGTGCTTTTTTGCCTCGGATTCGTACAGCTTGACAATATCTTCAGTAGAAAACTTAGTGGACGGTGTCGACATGTATATTCGCCTCAGTTAGCTGTTTAGCCCCTGTTCCTCGTATGGGTCAATTCATGGTAAAGCCTCAACACATCCTCCACGGGTCCAAATTCACACACTTTCCCGTGATCCATGAGGACGGCCTTGTTGCAGATACTACGAATCAAATCGTCAGAATGAGTAGCAATAACGACAATACTTGATCGCTCCAATAGTGCATCGATCCGTTTCTCCGCTCTCTCGGTAAATCGGGCATCCCCCGCGCCGAATCCTTCGTCAAGAATTAGGATCTCGGGGTCGAGCGAGGTTGCAATGCCAAAGCCCAAACGCATCCCCATTCCCGCAGAGTAGGTTCTGACCGGCAAGTCAAGGTACTCGCCCAATTCGGTGAACTCCGCGATTGAGTCGACCTTGCCGTCAATCTCCTCCCTAGTCATCCCCAAGAACATTCCACAGGTGATGATGTTCTCGAAACCGGTATCGTCCTCGACCATTCCTGGAGTGGTATTGAAAAGGGGCGATACGCTCCCTTCCACAGCGATTTTTCCGGACGTCGGTTCGTATACTCTCGCCACGACTCGCAGAAGCGTGGACTTTCCCGCGCCGTTGTGCCCAACGAGCCCCACTCGATCACCATCTTCTATTTGGAGCGACACATCATCAAGTGATCGCACGGCAAGCCGACGCTGACTCTGCGCATCTCGAGTGATGAAGCCGCCGGCCTTTGCCAGAAGATCTTTCCGAAAACTCCGAACAGATCCGTAAATCGGAAAGTCTAGCGTAACGTGCTCAAGACGAATCGACGCCATGGAGTAGCTAGAGCCAATAAGGTAAGCGACGGCGATAGCAGGCAAACAGATGGAACGTTAGCGCCCATCCGGCCACAGTCGTGCATAGCACCACCCCAATCGAATACCAAGTGGGAACTTGACCAAGCATGGGCATGCGAAGTATTTCGACGAAGTGCAACAAGATGTTCCCCTTGATGAGTACTACTCCCGTACGACCCTTGAGTTGATCGTAAGTCCAGAAGATAGGGGTAACGAACATGAGCACATTCAAAATGGTTGAAATAAGGAGCGGAACGTCTCGAAATCGTGCACTAATTAGGCCAAACAGTGTCGCTACCCATACTGCGTTGAGGCAGACCAGCATCAGGCCTGGAATAAACAGTAGCGTTGCCCATGTCACCGGGACACCCATGATTGGAACTACAAATACATATATAACCAGGTTATGCCCGAACAAAATCATGTGACGCCAGATTAGTGCGCAAGTTAGCGTCGTATAGGGAAAGTTGAGCGAACGAATCAGTCCGGTTGCTCCGACAAATACGCCAGTGCCATCGTTTATCAGGGTGCCGATCAAGGTCCATGACAGCATGCCGGCGGTAACGTAAGGAAGGAACGTCTCCAACTTGGCGCCCCACAGACGGGCCCAAATGAAGCTAATTGCAGTGATGAAAATGCCAAGGCTAAGGGTCGCCCAGAACGGTCCAAACACCGTACGCCGGTAGCGCCCCTTGACGTCACTCCAACCCAACCGCCCCCACATCTGGCGGTTTTGGACGCCTCCTCGGAGATCAGCCCATGCCGCCGCATAGTCAGGTTTCATTCCGGCACCTGGGCAATCGCCTCAAGAAGACATGGCTGGCTGGTTCTCACACGACCTCACTACGACTGACAGAGTGGCCGACACGCCCACCGTAGCGGCGTCTGACAAGATCCACGCAGACCGCATCCATCGTTCGAAACACTCGTCCAATCTCCTTATAAAGCTTGGAAGGATTCATCGATACGTCCAGCGGGCGCGGCTCGACCAATGGCAGATCTTCCATTCGACAGGGCACCATTGTAGGACGAGGCCGCCCGCCATGCGTGACAATGGCGCTCGCCAAGCGCTGAAAAAGCTCCATGCGTGTCAACGCCGCCGGTCCACAGACATGAAACACACCGGTCGAATTTCCTTGCGCGAGCCGGATCAGTGAATCTGCAGCGTCCACGACGTCCGCGGGCGAGAAAACGAGATCCGTGGCGCATCGAATTGCTTCGCCGTTCTCTACCTGGTCTATCCATTCGTTGAGCGGGTTTCGAGGCTCCACGTACCCACTCACGAGCTTTGACAACCGCGCAATGACGGCCCCTTTGCTTAGTGCTTTCAAGTGCCGTTCAACTTCGAGCTTTTGCTTTCCATACGTAAGGATCGGGGTCGTCTGATCACATTCGACCCAGAATCCCCGAGAGCCATCGAAGACGGCATCACTCGACGCAAACACGGGCTTCACCCCCGCTTCCAACATGTCGTCGATGGCAATCTTGATGCTGTCAACATTGATGCGCGCTGAACCAACAGGATCGCGAGCGCAAACATCAAGAGAAGTCACGCCGAAAAGAATGAACGCGCTGTCGATGTTGTGCCCCTCACGCAACAGCGTGTCCTTCAAGCGCATCTGACCGGCATCGAAATAAACGCCACCTTCAATTGCGTGGCTGCGATACGTCGTAACAGTCCTCGCAGGCCCCAGCTTCTTGAGTATGTGACGACCGAGGAGGCCAGATGCACCAAGTATCAGGGAGCGCCGTTCGTTCGGCACGGTCGTGAGCGGCTTCGTCAGTTGGTCAAAGTCCGAAGACCGCGGTTCCCACCGGCCCCCGCAATTCCAGTCTTGGTAGTTAGGCTTCTTGTAACGTCAGCGCGCAATTTACCACAACAATACTTTCCGGGCCCTGCATACCGCGCATTCTCCATGGCGCGACAATGCGCACTCGCGATACGGCGCTCGTGCCGTGTGTGCAGAGATAGGAGCCCGATTTGTGACAAAATTCTGGACTTGTCGTCATCGTGATCAAGCGCAGCGGGTATTCTAGCGTCGCGAGAACATCGGAGGTTATTTTGAAGGACAAGAGATCTGCCAAAGGCGAAGCGCAGTACCAAGAACCAATTCGCACCGTGAAATCCCGTGGCACAGAACGGTTGGGACTCATGACGAGTTGGGCTTATCTGGACGATCCGCGGCGCCTTGCGTTCACCTTTTCGCGCTACAAGTTCGTCTCAAAGATGCTCGCGGGCGCCGAGCATGTCTTGGAAATCGGATGCGGTGACGGATTTGCAACCCGCATCGTTGTGCAATCTGTAAGGAAGTTGACCGCGGTGGACTTCGACCAGAGTTTCGTCGACGATGCGAACAGCAGGATGCTGGACCCTTGGCGCTTCAACTGCCATCAGCATGACATACTAGACGGTCCCGTTCCCGGACAGTTCGACGGCGTTTACTCCCTAGACGTACTCGAACACATTCCGATGGATTGTGAGGACCGTTTCATGCGGAATCTCGTAAGCTGCATGACCGACACCGGTGTTGCGATAATCGGAATGCCATCTCTGCAATCGCAGGCCTACGCCTCCCCTCAAAGCAAAGAAGGGCACGTGAACTGCAAGGACCAGAACGACCTGAGGAAGTTCCTCCAGCGCTATTTCCGGAACGTGTTTGCGTTCTCCATGAACGATGAAGTCGTTCATACAGGGTATTCCGCAATGTCCCACTACAACCTCGGCCTCTGTTGCGGAAGACTTGGATGAGCGGGAGGGTGGTTTCCGCGTTCGTGAGACTTGCATCCAAGGTGGGGGGATAAGTTAGTGAACGAATCCTCCAGTTGCCGGAATGGCAGCGCTTCCGATACACGACGGTTGGTGCCATTGCATTTCATTACGCCAGTTTGGGGAGTGGCGTATACGAAATCGTTTGTAGAGATCACGCTTCCCTCCCTTCTTGCGCCCGGGAACATTCCCGCGCTCCAAGACGTTTCAGGGACCGTTTACAACATCTTCACAACAGAAGAGGACCGTCAGACGATAGAGGCCTCTGCGGCGTATCGGAGATTGGTACGCTTCATGTCTGTTGTGTTTCACTCGGTGCGCGCGATCAGAGATCGAATTGAGAACCAGTACACCGTACAGTCCGACTGCTACCGGCGGGGAATTCGTCTCGCGGATACCGTCAATGCGGCGATGCTCTTCATCAATGCCGACATCGTTGTCGCCAACGGTGGATTGTCCTCGGTGGTGACGTTAGTCCAGCGTGGCAAGCGAGCGGTCATGGCGCTTGGATTCCGGGTAGACAGGTCAGTCATGTCAGCCACCCTTGTCAAGCGGCACCGCTCTGAGGATGAATCGGTTATTTCGATTGAGCCCAGGGAACTGGTCGCACTCGCCATACCCAATCTGCATGCGATATCCAAGTCACACATGGTTCATGGGGAAGGCGAAGACCTGCATCCGGCGGGTCTTTTTTGGCGAGTAGGATCAGATGGTCTGTTGGCGCACTGCTTCCATCTCCACCCGGTGATTGTTCATCCGGAAAAGAAGAATGCCTCGTTCTCAACCACAATCGATGCCGATTACCTTAACTCGGCATGTCCGAACGAGGAAGACATTTGCGTTATCGACGACTCCGATCAGTTCTGTGCTTGCGAGTTGAGCGAGGCGGACAGACGCGTCGGTGGCTTGCCAAGGACCGGTGCGACGACCGACATCTCGCGGTGGGCGTATACGGACGCCAACAGGAGACATCGTGAGTTTGTCCAGATTCCAATCCGCATTCATGGCAGCGAGATCAATCCAGCGATCTGGGCGCCCGTCGAGAGGGAAGCCGACAACCTTGTCAGACAAGTGCTAGTAGATCTCGGCGACCGTCAGCTAATGGCTACACCCAACGCGGCAGGCCATCCGGGGACAGGATCAGCACCTCGCCATTTGCCGCTTCGATTCTTTACACCCGTCTGGGGCATCGAGCAATGCGAGGCATTCGTGACAGTTACACTTCGCTCGATACTCTCGCTTGGAAACATTCCGGCGGTTCCCAACAAGCACGAGTGCAGCTATACGATCTTTACAGACGTCGCGGGACGAGCCGCCATAGAGTCGTCGGAAGCGTACTCAATTCTCCGTGAGCAGATTAGGACCGAGTTTCTAGTACTCGATGGCGATCTGGCCGACGTCCGCGGAGTCTGGTCAAGTTGCCATCGCAAGATCATTGAACATGCGGCGCGCGATTCAGCCGCCGCGGTGTTCTTAATCCCTGAAGCAATCGTTGCCGACGGGAGCCTTCATTTCCTAGCGAACGCGCTACGCACTGGGGTACGGCAGGTCCTTACATCAAGCATTCACCTAGTCAAGAACGCTGTTATTCCACCTCTGCTTGACTGGCACTTGGCTGGCGGGATCATCACGATCAGCGGGCGGGAATTGGCGCGACTCGCCCTGTCTAATGTGAATCCTATCGCGGAATCGAGTCTGTTTGACGGCGACGGTGAGTATCTCAATCCAGCCTCCCTATACTGGCGAGCGGGCGACCAAGGCTTAGTAGTTCGCAGTTTCCATTTTCACCCTATTGCGGTGGTACCCAAACGCGAGGGCGGTGACTTAGATCCATTCATGGCCAATGACTTCTTGGAGCCGTCCTCGTATGGCGACAAGGAAATCTATGTTGTGACCGACTCCGACGAGTTTCTGTGGTGTGAGATCGGTCAGCCTCAGCAGGCCAGCTTGACACTTAGGCAAGAGGGGAACCACGGCATCGTAAATTGGATGGTCGACAATGCCGGCGCATTTCAGCGTTCTTTGATGTATTACGTGGTAAGGGTCCACGCCGCTTCGTGCTCGGGACCGGAGTGGCAAGTCGCCGAGGCAAGATCCGACGCATATGCGCAAGCCATACATAGACTGTATGAAGCGCGCACTTCGGAGCAAATCAGGACCGAGATCAGAACGACCTTGACCAAGCTGCGCAACAATCTGGCTGTCGCCAGGATACACACGTTGCACATTGGCGCACGGTTACTTCGACTTGCGGTATGGCGAGTTCGAAGGCCGATTGTGGACACCAACCTCCCCGGATCGGTGCTTTCCTACTGCGCAGCTATTCTACTAGTTGTTGTCCTCTTGCCGTTTCGCATCTTGGCCCGAATTCGCCGTCGCCTGGCACGTGGGTCGCCGGTCCAGCAGACTGGGCCGCAGGTTCATTTGGCGAACGCAAGGCCGCTAGATTCGCACGGGACGGGGCCACGCCACTCTTGAATCCGCCGAGAGTACGACTGGTGGTTGCAGTTTGGGGGCAGCGTTACATAGAAAGGTTCGCAGCGCTTACCATACCTAGTCTACTTGCCAGTGGAAATCTCCCAGCGCTTGCGGCGATGGCAGATCTTGAAATCGCAATCCTCACGCCTGCGCGTGACATCGACACACTCGAATCCCACGACTCGTTCCAGCGCATCAAAGCGCTCGCGGAGATTCGATACATCGACATCGACGATCTGATCGCAGACTCTTACTCCGGCGCGACTCTGACGTTAGCGTACCTCAGGGGCGTCACGGACGTTGGCGCCGCCATGGTAAATCAGTACTTCCTGTTCATAAACTCTGATTTGGTATTGGCCGATGGCTCTCTCAAGAGCGTGGCAAGACGCGTTCTCGAAGGACCTCGGGTCATCCTCGCGAACAGCATTCGGGCAACATCCGAAGAGCTCGAGCCACGGCTCCATGAATTGATGAACCGGCGTAGTCGCGCATTATCCATTGAACCACGCCAGTTGGTCAGAATGTCGATTTCAGCACTGCATCCGACGCAGATCTCCAAGATCGTAAACAGCGACCTCTGCCATTCGATCCACGTAAACCAGTTTTACTGGCAGCTCGATTCGAATACGCTCATCAGCCGGCATTTCCTGATGTTCATGCTGTGCCTGAAACCCGAGCGGGTGATCGAGCATATCGACGCGTTCTGCGACTACGCGTTTGTCCCTGAGTTTTGCCCTTCTGGCGAACGCGTGGCCATGGAAGATTCCGACGAGTTCTTCGCCCTGGAACTGCAGACCCGGGAGTCAGAACGAGACTTCCTCCGCATCGGCCGGGCGTCCGTTGCGGGGATCGCGGAGAGCCTATCCCGCTGGACGACGGAGGACCATCGCGAGAATGCATTGCGCCATACGTTGACGTTCCATGCAGAGGAGCTGCCCTCGAACCACGCTACGGAGATCGAAGTTGCAGACCGGTATATACGGGAAATCAGCCGACACCTCTCGCCCGATCCGCAACCCATCCGACACCATCCGTACTGGGTGGGTTCTTTGCGACTCTATGAGGATCGATTGCGTGCGCTCGGAAAGCTGAGGGTCGGCGAGCGCGTTCGCGGAGCGGGTCCGGAGTTGCCCGCCAATGCTTAGGCAGGTCGCCAGATCCGTCTTTCGCGTCGCGTTCGGGCGACGACCGTACGTGCGGGTGTGGCACCCGGAGTGGCTCGACTATCGGTTCATCGCCGAACTGATCGACAAGCAAGGCGGAGGTCGATCATTGCATGTCCGGCGATCGCCTGGGCTCATGGAAGAGGCACTTCCTGATGCCGAGCGGTGGGAGCTCACCAACGTCACCGACTTGGCCAGGAGGTCAGGCACACTCGCGACGGCGTGCAAGGACTTCGTTCTGGTTGAAGTGCAGCGAAGTGATCTTCCATGTGTCCGCGTGATTTTGGAGGCTTTGGACCATGCAGTCGCCACAGACGGCCGGCTGGCCGTTTTCCTGAAGGAACGCAGTAGCCTGGAGGATGGGGAGGATCTTGCGGAACAGATAGTGCGTAACGTCGAACATGTCGCGCCCAGGGATCTGTCGCGCGCTGACTTTTCGTTCGCCGGGGGAAACGAGAAGCGTATGGCCTGGGCTGTACTGCATGATTGGCTTGCAGTCTATGCGAGGCGGGGAGTGTTTGCGCTCCCCTCGGTAACCTGGGGGATATGGCTCGCATTGCGTCGCGTGCGCGAACTGAACCTGCGTGAAAAGGCGGAGCAGGACGCTCGCTCACCCCGGACGCACCTGAGCAGCTTTTTGATGGTGGTCAAGCGCTAGCCATTCCCGCTTCGACTACTATCGCGTCGTGGTCTTTCCATCCTTGTAATGTGCTTGAATGCCAGCGATGTGCATATGAGCGAAATCTGATATGCCAAGCATAACAATCGGCCCGGCTTTCGGGAGCGCGAACATGTCGGATGCCGGCCTGTTCGTCGCAGACATGGATGCGAAACTGGGAAGTCTCTTTCCAGGGACCCTCCAAATCACGCAAGCAGTTTCGACGTCAATCAGGGCGCGAGACCTGACGACGTTTGCAGCTATCGAGATCCACGGGAGTTTCTCCTACACCTCTTCGGGAATCGCCAGCACCAGCACCGTCACTGCCATCACAATCTATGACGGCAGCCTCAATCAGCAAGTCTTCTTCTCCATCGTCTTTGACTCCCCCTTGCAGGTAGGGCAGCTCGGTTCGGCCCTTGATGACCCCCAGGGGGTAGCGCTGTTGCTGGGGGGGAGTTCGCTGTCACTGCTTTCGGTGAACAACAACCCCGATGTTCTCGTCGGCCGCGGCGGGAACGACACCATCGACGGACGGGACAATGACACCCTGCGCGGCATGGATGGAAACGACACCCTAAGGTCCCTGGGCGCGAACGGCGTCCTCAATGGTGGGCCCGGTGCGGATGTGATGTCTGGTGGCAATGGCAATCACACCTATTTCGTCGACAACGTCGGCGACGTGGTGAATGAGTCTGGCACGAGTGGGTCGGACAACGTCCACTCGTTCATCAGCTATACCTTGGGACCGACGATCGAGAACCTGGTGTAACTTGAAGAGGAACGGTCATGACCACGATCGAGGAGGCTTCACGCAGGAAGCTGTCCAACGACGTGATGCTGGCCTTCGAGGCGCTCGTGGCAGCGCTCCAGAGGGCGGCGCTCTGGGCAATGGGCGGGAGCCCTGCAGGCGGGCCCACGGCCATCCATACGAGTTGTTCCTTCAAGTCGATGACCACTTCCGGAATACCGACACGCCGAGGCGACCGACGCGATGCATAGGGACCTCGACGACATTTTGGCGCAATACGACACCAAGCGCCCGCGCCAGGTCTGCATGATGAACGGCAGGGCCTTCGCATAGGTGTCGACGAAGGGCCTGGCGAAAGTCAAGAAATCGGCCGAGGAGCCAATACCCCTTACAGCTCAAAGCAGCTGCCGGCCGGAAACGGGTGTCAGGCAATTGCCAACTGCTTACGCCTATGGAGATCTTCCCCCTCAAGTACAATGACAATGGAAGCTAGAAAACCTAATGCGGCATTCGTTTGGAATTTACCGTCATGGAGCGTGGTAATCCGATGAAACAGGAAACACAAGCTTACGGGGGCTCTGAAGTAGAGCGCATTGCAATCCTTGGGGGCGCGAGAATGGGAGGCGCATCCTTGGTTATTGACGTGATCAGCCGCATCCCGACTCAACGTGCTGTCGCGATTTTCGATTCGGACCCGCGGGTAAAGGGCCATACATACCTCGGTGTCCCCGTCGTCGGCTCGACCGATGATGTCGATTCCCGGTATCGTGAGGGCCTGTTCGACTCTGCGGTCATCGCAATCGGCTCCGATATGGAGGCAAGGGAGCGTCTCTTCATCCACTTGACGGCGGCCGGCGTGCCGTTCGCCAACGTGATCGATTTGTCAGCCCGATTGCGACTTGGTGTTTCCATGGGGAAAGGCAATGTCGTGCTGCCGGGCTGTCACCTGGGAACGGGCACTTCACTGGGGAACAACGTCTTCATGGTCAGCAACACCTCTATTGAACATCACTCGACCATCGGCGATCACAGTTACTTCAGCACTTCTTGCAGCTTGGCCTCCTGGGTGAAAGTCGGTACCAAGGTTCGCTTTGACATGCGTAGCGGCGCACGCCCGGAGATCAGCATTGGTGACGGCGCGCGAATCGGCCCTGGAGTCCTGCTGTTGTCCGGAGTGCCAGCAGGGGCCGTGGTCGAAACGCAGGCGGCTTATTCGGTGCGTCTGCCGGATGGGGCAAGCCCGGGCAAGCGCTGATCGAGCGGCCCCCGGGGCGGAACTGTCGCAGCACCGCGGGTACCCGCCGCGCACGGCCAATTTCGAGGACGCAAGCAACCTCAGGAACAGCGCGCGCGATTTCCTGGGTCGAGGATCGAGAGCACTGCGCGGACGAGATTCTGACCGACCAACGAGATCGAGTCGGTGCACGCGCGGCTCGAAAATGCCTCTCGAGCGTCGAATTGGCGACGAAGCTAAGCAGCTCGCGCCGAGAAACGTCACCGCCCACTCCGGGGGCGCGCCGCCGTGGGCAAATCGCATACCGCCTCACACAGAGAAACTCAGACACCCCCTCCCCTCGAGTCCCCCAGAGCACTCTTGGCAGCTCAACCGGGGTTCGGCTGCATGCAGACTGCCGGTCCCGGCTTCCAACAGCAGCTCGCAACCCCGCGTGGGAAGTCGACATGATTCGGCTTGACACACTTACCGTAGAATCTGCGGCAACGTAGGCAGCAGGTTGCCCTCCGCAATGCTCGTTCAGCAGATTGCCATTTGAAGATCCCTAGTTTGGGCAAACGCCGACCAGAGATGAGCCGAAGTGCCGTGATTGTGGCCGTCACCGGCCTTGCGCTCGTCGTCGCTGCAGTGTTCTCGAGAAAGCTGGGCCTGGGTGTAGCAGAAGATTTCGTCGCCTATCGATACCTCGGGATCTCCAGAAGAACAACCGCCATCGTCGGGGCGATTCTCTCGCTCACGGCTATCGCATGCATGGCGTGGTTTCGGGATGGAACCAGCACCCGCGGGGGGCTACGCCATATCGTCAGCGAAGCCATGAACCACTTGTATCGCAATGGCGTCCGCTACTACGCGAATGCCAGTTCAGCCATTGCGAAGGCCCCCAGAATCGTGCTGGGTGAAACGCGCCTGCAACTCTCTGGTGCCGTCCGGGACATGCCTCGGACGTACCACTTCGTTGCGATAGCCGTGCAACTAGGGTCGCTCTATGCGTTCTCCAGCAGCTTCTTCCATGCGAACAGTGCCTTTCTATTTCATGGACTCGACGGCGCCTACGTGATGTCAATTGCCAACCAACAACACGTTTGGTCCAACACCCTCTTGGGATTGACGAACAATTTCTTCCAGTCCCTAGGCAACGTATCCTTTCCGCTCAATACCTCGCTCGTACCAAGCTACGTTCTGTCCCTTCACCTGAACGGCGGGAGTCTCGATCCGGTAGTTTCCTACGTTTTTTTCGCAATGGAGCTGTTCGCGGCGCTGTACGTGTTCTGCTACGTGACCACACGAAGTCCGGTTATCGCTTCGTCAGCCGCATGGGGATTCGTGGTGCTTGTCATGCCGCTTACTGGATATGCGGCAGTGTACGGAATCTACGGGTTGATTCCCCACATGGCCACCTTGACCGCGCTAACGCTCCTCTCAATGCTGCTCTTTGGCGAGGTTGGTCGCGGCGGCATGATTCGCACGCTTTCATGCGCTCTAGGGATGGTGGTAGTCCTGTTTTGGCTGGTGATGGTCAAGCCGATGTTCCTCGTGATCATCGTTCCGACTCTGACGCTGCTGGGCTCCTGTCTCATCGTTTCCGCAGCAAATCCGCGAGAACGAAGTACCAAACTGGCCGCTGCCCTTGTGGTGATGCTCCTGTTTCTTGCCACGGGAGTATTCCACTTTCTGTTCGGACTGTTCAAGAACACGGCGGCACACTTTTTTGCGGCGGAGCTGTTCAACGATCGCCAATCACTCAGTTTCGCGTCCATAGCCTTTCACAAGCAATCGTTTGGATTAGGTGGCCCCGCCATGTTCTGGCTTGCGGTCGCTGGCGGCCTTGTCGCGGCAATCGCATCAAAGGGACTTGTCCGCACCCTTGCCATTGGAATGCTGTCACTCATTTGCATTCTAATCGGTACTGGCTTTGTAATGACGAAGTTTGATTTCTGGACCGGCCCGTCGCCGCTGTATTTCGAGTTCTTTCTTTGGCCGATCTACGCGATGTATGCGGCGATCATTCCGGGGATTGCAGTTGCCTTTGCCGTACGAGCATTCGTGAAATGGCGAGCGTCCTATGCGAAGCCCAATCGACGGGCGAATGGCGCACTAGTCGAGCTCGCAGTTTGTGGCGTCTTTGCGGCCGTGCCATGGCTCATCTTCGATGGATACCAGAAGCTCGGGTCAAACAAGGTCCGCGACTTTCCGTTTCCTCCGGCCGAGACGTCGATCGTTGCGTATCTGAGAGGCAAGGTTGGATTGAACCCTGGAAGCGAGTTTCGCGGCCGCGTAGCAACGTTCACCGGACTCGGGGTTGCGAAGCCGGTCACGTGGCTAGATCTGCACGCCGTTGACCTTGGCCTGGTAAAGGAGTACGCGAACGAGCACAGGATGGTCGGCCTCTGGCATTTCAACGTGCCGACGCTCTTCGAGTACAACCAGTTCATATCGCCTGCGTTTTATTCGATGACCAGGCATGCGCTTGCGAATGCCGATGATCTTCCGATGCGTACCGTAGTCACTTTGCGCCGAGTCGAGCCCAGACTCCTCCGCCTCCTTGGCGTCCGGTATCTGATCACTGACCGTCCAATAAGCATGGATGCCAACTTGCTTATGCGATTGCCTGACAAGAGCGATGCGCGGCTGTACTTGTATGAACTGAAGGATGTCAATCTCGGCAATTTCTCGCCGACCAAGTTCCGGCTGTACACAGGCGCGCGCGACTACATTGCAGCCCTAGCTGACGCGAATTTCGACGCAGAGCATGAGGTACTTGCTGACGAGCCTCTTCCAGTGAGTCTTGTGAAGGCGTCGTCCAGTAAGCTGACGGTCGAGAAAGGTCATCTTCGAATCTCGGCAGAGAGCGCAGGGCTCTCGATCGTCGTACTTCCCGTCGAGTACAGTCATTGCATCGAGATTGAGCATACTGGCTCGCCAGCGACTGCGCCACGGCTTTTCCGGGCAAACCTTATCCAAACTGGGGTTGTATTTACCCGCTCACTGGATGCCTCGCTTACCTACTTCACGGGCCCGTTTCGCAATTCCCGCTGCCGGATCGATGATGCGCGCGACATGGAGCGACTGGATATCCGCTTAACTTCTCTCGGCAGGCGCGCCCACTGAAGTGGTGTACGAGTCGTGATTCTGGTAAGACTTGCCTGCTCAGCACATGACTGCGCGGAGCTTCGCGGGATGGTTGTCGCCCTAGGCCGCAAGCCTTAGAGTTGCAAGTGGCGGCGCTGCAGTTGCCATTCGCCGCTCCGCTCCCGGAGCGGCGCTCTGGCGAACCGCGCAATCGCCGCCTCGCCGGGGAAGATGCCGACGGCGTCGGTGCGCTTACGGGAGGTACATGTACGCCCGCACGCCCACCTTAGCGCCGTTCGTGAGCTAGCCGATTCTCGGAGAGTACCTCCGCAGTTGGTCCGCCACAGCACACCATTGCCGGCCCGCACCAGATTCCTTGTCCCGCGCGAAGACGGTGGAGATTCGCGCTGCGACCTTCTGTCGATGCCCCTTGAGAACATGGGCGAGCGCCTACTCTGCCGTCCCGTCCTGCGAGTCCCTCAGGCGCGCTTATGGTTGCCAGTGCGGCTGCACGCGTGCTTCTTCTAACGCCGCCGGCCCCGCATTGGCCCTTGACAACCACTTCCATCATCCGCCGCACGACAAGCGTCCTGCACAGCCCGGCGGCCGCTACGGCACCGTCGCAAACCAGCTACACTTCGCGCATCGTCGTGCGTTCTTGCGGAGTACTACCTTGAGCCGGAAAAGCTACCTTCCCTTTGGACGCCCCAACTTCACCGATGCAGAGTTCGCGGCGGTCACGCGAGTGATGCAGTCGGGGTGGATTGGGATGGGCCCGGAAACAATGGCGTTCGAGCAGGAACTTGCGGAGTTTCTTGGTGCGCCTCATGTTGTCACGGTCAGTTCATGCACAGCGGCCCTGTTCCTTTCGCTGCTGATTTCAGACGTGAAGGCGGGAGACGAAGTGATTTGTCCCAGCTTTACATGGTGCAGTTCAGCGAATGCGGCTGTCTATCTTGGCGCAACTCCGGTTTTCTGTGACGTTGACGGTGAAACGCTTTCAGTTACTACGGAAACGGTACTCGCCAAGATAACGCCGCGAACCAAGGCAGTCGTGGTTGTGCACTACGGCGGCTTGGCCGCAGACGTTGATGCGTTGCGTAAAGCGTTACCCGCCAAGGTGGCGATTATCGAGGATGCCGCACATGCACTCGGTGCGCGCTATCCAGACGGCACTCCCGTCGGTTCGTCGGGGAACCTCTGCTGCTTCAGCTTCTACGCCAATAAGAATCTTTCAACCGGCGAAGGAGGTGCGATTTCACTGCGCGACGGTGCCGCAGCAGACCATATCCGGTCATTACGCCAACACGCACTCCCGTTAGATGCGTGGAAGCGTTTCACGCACCCGCAGTCGATGCTGCTCTCGAATCAGCTTACCGAGCTCGGCTACAAGATGAACTACACCGATCTGCAAGCATGCATAGGCAGAGTGCAGCTACGCCGGCAAGCAGAGTTCGGTCGGGCACGCCACGAGATCGCTGCGCTCTATCACGAGCGCCTCGGCGGACTGCGTCCGCGAATGGATTTCCAGCGAGACAGCACACTCGATCATCACGCGCTACATCTGTTCGTGGCATTGCTGCCGCTCGAGAGCATGACAACAAGCCGGGAGGAAATCATTCTAGGAATGCGTGCCCGCAATATCGGCGCCACGATTCACTATTCACCCCTCCACACAATGCCACTTTACGCAGGCACCAAGCCCCCCCAACCCCTCCCCGTCACCGAGCATGTCGCGAAGCGATGCATCACGCTACCTATCAGCGCCAGTATGAGCACGGAAGACGCTGACGATGTCATCGCTGCAGTCCAGGCGATTTACAGATGAGCAAGTACCGCTTTCGTGACCGGCTGAGCGAACAGTTCCCTTCGCAAGTGATTGTCGATGCCACCGAAGTCTGCAACCTGGCATGCATCCATTGTCCACATCCGGAGTTTAAGCAGTCCGCACAGTATGACGCGCGGTACCTGGATGTTGAGCTGCACAACAAGATGGTTGACGAAGTGCGTGACTACGGCCAGGGGCATACGCAGTACATCCGCTATACCAGCAATGGTGAGCCGTTGGTGCATCCGGGAATTTATGACATGCTGGACTACGCGGTAATGCGTTCCGGAGTATTTGTTACGTTAACGACGAATGGCACGATCCTGAATCGGAAGCGGATAGGCAGATTACTGGCGTCAGGGTTGCACATGGTTGACGTGAGCATCGACGCTTTCAAGCCGGACACGTATGCCGCGGTTCGAGTGAATGGTGATCTGGACGTTACTCGCAGGAACGTTCTTGACCTTCTCATGCTGCGACGCGAATTGAATTCAAGCACCCGGGTTGTCGTCAGCTTCGTTGAACAGCCACAGAACGTCGGGGAGGTTGCCGAGTTCGAGGCCTATTGGAGGGAACAGGGCGCCGATTCCGTCATCATCAGGCGACTCCATTCGGCAGCAGGTGGCGTCGCCAAGATCGCTTTTGACATGCTTGATCGCCAACGAGCAAAGCCGCGGTATCCCTGCCTCTACCCATGGGAGCGCATCCTCCTGAATCCACGCGGTGAACTTGCGTTCTGTCCGCAGGACTGGCTGCACGGCTCCGTTCTTGCCGACTTTCGCACGACTACTATCCGCGAGACTTGGAGTGGGGATGTTTACCGGAGGCTCCGGGAAGCGCATCTCTCCAATGATTTCGTCGCGCACGTATTCTGCGGACAATGCCCTGACTGGGAACAAACGCGGTGGCCGGGCGACGGGCGAAGCTACGCCGACTTGGTCTCGGAGTTTGCGTCGGGCGGATGACGCGCGTCGCGATTGTCCAGCCGAACTACCTTCCCTGGAAAGGCTATTTTGATCTGATCCACGATGTAGACGTTTTCTTGCACTACGATGACGTGCAGTACACGGTAAGAGACTGGCGCAACCGCAATCGCATCAAGACGGCACAGCGATCGGCGTGGCTGACGATTCCCGTCGGGGCCGACCGAAACCGCCTGATACGCGACGTTGAAGTTCCTGGCTTTGCGTGGCAAGCAAGTCACTGGGAATCGATGCGCCACGCCTACGCGAAAGCGCCATACTTTCAAATGTTTCGCGACTATTTTGAGTGGTTCTTTCTCGGGAATACGTGGACCAATCTCTCCGAGCTAAATCGACACTTGGTAGAGCATATTGCCCGCGAGTGGCTCGGGGTGAAGACTTCCTTCGGACTTGCCTCCGACTTCGGTGTCACTTCGGCCAAGCAGGAGCGAATCGTTGACCTGCTGCGAGCAACCAATGCGGATCTCTATGTTTCTGGCCCGTCAGCGCGGGCATATCTGGACGAGTCCAAGTTTCGTGAAGAAGGCATAGAGTTGGTATGGAAGGATTACACTGGGTATCCGGAGTACCCCCAGTTCCATCCACCCTTTGAACACGAGGTGAGCATAGTCGACCTTTTGTTTCAGACGGGAGACAATGCGCCTTGGTACATTTGGGGTTGGCGCGAGAATGGCGCCCCACCGGCACAGATCGCCTAGATGTCGAAGCTCTTCTCTATTGTAGTTCCCGTGTTCCAGAACGAGAAGAACCTCCCGGAAACGGTACCGGCGCTTCTATCGTTGCGCGAGCACTTGCCGGGTTACGAACTCGAGCTTGTGTTCGTAGACGATGGCTCGTCCGATCTCTCGCTTTCGATTCTCCGTGAGTTTGCCGAGAAGAATCCCGAATCGATTCGAATCGTGAAGTTGTCGAGAAACTTTGGTCAGACCCCCGCGATCCAGGCGGGATTGCGCTTTGCCTCAGGAGAATGTGTTGGAATCATTTCCGCCGACCTGCAGGAGCCTCACGAGGCCTTTGTGGATATGGTCAAGGCATGGGAGACGGGGGCCAAGTTTGTGATGGGGGAGCGTGAGATACGCGAAGAGGGAAGGTTCCATCAGTTTGCTTCGAACACGTATTGGTGGCTGATTAGGAAACTCGCGTTCGCGGAGTTTCCGAAGCTTGGCTATGACTTTTGCCTGCTGGATCGGCAAGTTGTAGAGGGCATCAACAGCATCAACGAGAAGAATTCGATGATATTCGTGCTGATCTACTGGTTAGGTTACTCGCCAGTACGTGTCCCCATTACACGTCGTGTCCGAGGGAAAGGCGAATCGCAATGGCGCCTCTGGGCCAAAGTCCGCTTTACGGTGGATACCCTCATCGGCTTTACCTATCTACCCGCACGCGCCATAACGATATTGGGATTCGTGACAGGGTTGCTCTGCGTCGCCTACTTTGCTTTTCTTGTGACCATTTGGCTTATCTACAGTTCGGCACCCCCGGGCTGGATGACCGTTGCCGGATTGCTGACGCTCGTTGGTGCAATGCTCTTGTTCTCACTTGGGATTGTGAGTGAGTATCTTCTGCGAATCCTGGATGAAGCGCGCAAGCGGCCGCTCTACGTAGTGGAGAAGGTTATTGGCGATCCGAGCACTGAGACAGTCCGCAAATGAACCCCGATACCTACGCTCTTGCTGCCGCGGTGGAGGAGGAGCATTGGTGGTTCGTTGGCCGACGCCAAGTACTTTGTGCAGTTCTGGACCATTGCATCGGGACCGGCAAACAGCGCCGAGTTCTTGAGGTCGGTTGTGGTAACGGTGGAAATCTGAAGTTCCTTTCTCGCTACGGCTCAGTGAGTGCAATCGAGCTCGAGGATGGCGCGCGGGCGCGCGCGAAGAGCCGAGGCCTTGCGCGAGTCGAGAAAGGCTGGCTTCCTGATGGGCTACCATTTAATGAGGAGAAGTTCGACCTCGTCGCCGCCTTGGATGTAATTGAGCATGTGGACGATGATTTGGCGGCACTCGAACGGCTTCGAGGACGGCTGCACGATGGCGGTACGCTTTTGCTTACTGTCCCGGCGTATCCATGGTTATGGAGTCGTCACGACGAATTGAGCCACCACCGGCGTCGCTATACCGCAAAGGTACTTGACCGCCTCCTGAGCCAAGCTGGATTTCGCGCAACTTTCACGAGTTACTTCAATACGTTTTTGTTTCCCGCTGGCGTTGCTCATATCAAGTTTTCAGCACTGCTCGAAAAGAATCCGCATGCGGCGATGAAGATTCCAGCAAACCCGTTGAATTGGATGCTCCGCAACATCTTTGGCGCGGAAAGCCACTTCGTTCCGCGTATCAGGCTGCCGTTCGGCATTTCTCTCGTTACGTGTGCGGTAGTTGCTTGAGCGCACCTGCCGCCAGCTGGAAGTGCTGGTGCGCTTTTCTCCTGGAGCGTGCGGCGCGTGCAATCGCTTCTCAAGCTCCGCCCTGCACTTCTGCATCGTGAAGGCCAATCCTACGGACTGACCATGAAACCTTGGGTTGCCAATCTCATTCTTCTGTTCGCCGTCGTGATCATTGTCATTGCACAGCTACTCGTAAAGTGGCAGGTGAACCACGCAGGACCAATCCCCTCGGGTGTGCGTGCCATCGCCCTCCACTTTGCGGTTCTGCTTTCGAATCCTTGGGTGGTACTTGCGTATACGCTCGTGTTCCTAGCTGCCTTGGCATGGATGGCGGCGCTGAGCCAGCTTGACCTGAGCTACGCCTACCCGATTCTGAGCCTGACCTATGTAGGTGTGGTGATCCTGAGCTCCGTGCTATTCGGGGAGACACTGACTGTGGCCAAGCTCACCGGTGTTGGGATGATCGTGGCCGGAGTGTTTGTCATGCGCGTCGGCTAGAGAGTGTCAGGAGTTTTGTGTGTGGGGCAAGCCATGATGCTTGAGAAAGGGGCCTGCTGAAGCTGGGAAGGGGTCAGCGCTGCGGGCGATTTCGAAGGTAAAGATCAAGCAGTAGGTAGCTGGGCTGATGAGCGCGGAGCCGATGAACGCAGTCTACGTGGCGTGCGAGAAGGTGCTGCTCAAGCGGACCCTCGGGGCGGAACTGTCGCAGCACCTCGGGTATCCGCTGGGCACCGCCAAGCCCGAAGAGGCGAGGGGCCGCAGGAAAGACGCGTACGGCAAGAACGTGCTCACCTACGACAGACCGCGCTGGATTCTTGCGCTGTGACCGCGAGCGTTTACCGCATGGATTTTGCAGACGCTAACCTATGTCGGCTCTGGTGAATCCACACGGCAAATGCATCGTAGGGCGCAACCTTTCGCGAACCCATCAAGTCGGCACCTGGAATCGCGCTGACTGCCGCCCCTTCGTGCAGCACTAGTCGCCCAAGGGTTATGTCTGGCACGCGAACCTCGAAATACTGCCGGAACACCCGTCCCGCCCCTAGCGTTGAGAAGTCAAACTCAAACGTTACGAACTCGAGAGCGGATTCAATCTCCAGTTCCAGTTCCTCCTTGAGTTCACGCCTCAACGCCTCGTAAGGTGTTTCCCCGCTGTCGATTGCCCCTCCAAAGCACCCCCAATGTCCCGGATAAAAGATATCCGGATTGTCGTCCCTGAGTTGCATCACGTAGCGGCCGTCATCGAGCGTAAGCAGTGCGGCTACCGCATTGCACGGCCGCAATGGCGACGTGCCCTGCAGCAGGTAAAAGACATTCACTTAGTGTCCGCCTATACGCCCAGGCGCTTCTCAATCTCCGACGTGGATATTCCATGCGCGGCCAGCAAGTCGCCGTGCCCGCCGTACACATGCAGGAATTCGTCCTTGAGCGACAGGCAATCCAGCTTACATCGCGCGCCGGATTCCCAAGCGATGCCCTTCACGGCATCCGCCAGGCCGCCCCTCGGCACCATCTCCTCGAGCACGACGACGCGGCTGAACCGTTGCAGCAGCTTGGCGATCCCCTCCCGGTCTAGTGGCTTCAGGGTATGCACGGACGCCACAGCGACGGAAACACCTTTGGCCTCAAGAGCGACCGCAGCATCGACGCCCATCTTGAGCGTCGGGCCGTATCCGAGGACGAGGGCATCTCGGCCTTCGCGGATAAGGCGGACCTTGCCGAACTCGAACGGCGGCGCATCCTTGGTGATGACCGGTTCGCCCGCCTTGCCCAGGCGCAGGTAAACCGGCCCCTGTTCCTGGCTGACGCACCACTGCGTCGCCGCGGTCGCCTCCGCAGGGTCGCACGGAGCGATCACGCGCATGTTCGGGAGCGCACAGGCAATGGCGACATCCTCCATGGCGTGGTGCGTTCCACCGAGCGTCGAATAGGTGACGCCCCCGCCTACGCCCACCACCGTCACGGGCAGGCCTTGGTAGCATAGGTCGTCGCGAATGAATTCGTACGGGCGGAACAATGCGAATGTGGCGATGGTGTACGCGAACGGACGCAGCCCGCGCATTGCCATTCCTGCACACATGCCGATCATGATCTGCTCCGCCACGCCGGTATTGATGAAGCGATCCGGGTACTCTTTTCTCAGCTTCTCCATCGAACCCGCCGGGGAGATATCTGCAACCACCACGCAGAGGCGCGGATCCGTCTTAGCAGCTTCGTAGAAGACATTCGCGAACGTGTTCCTCACGAGCTGATCTCCGTGAGCTCTTCGAGCGCCTGGGCGTACTCGTCCTTGTTCGGC
>SXGT01017466.1_pt1 | contig 26193 bp, 24 predicted proteins | sample 3176221 | NCBI WGS metagenome assembly SXGT01 (sample SAMN11356862, study PRJNA531348) | freshwater metagenome | isolation source: freshwater sample F1-120 | place: China: Fuxian Lake, Yuxi | collected 2017-12-25
CCAACCGTTCCGATCTGAAGTGGGCTGACCATTTTCATGGCTGACCGATGGTCTCGTTGCGCCCTGCCGACAGTCAAGCCCGGAGGGGTTTACCATTCACGGCGCCTCACGGAGTGATGGCACGAAGGGTGGAGAGCGTTCATGGCCTCGAAAGTACGGTTCGGGATCGTGGGGACCGGTGGCATCGCAAACGCGCACGCGACCGGTCTCGCGGCGATGACGGACCAGGCGGAAATCGTTTCCTGTTGTGACGTGGATGCGGCACGAGCGAGTGCATTCGCTTCACGCTGGCATGTCGGGCGATCATTCGGGAGTGTTCGCGAGATGCTGGATGCTGGCGGCATTGACGTGGTGTCGATTTGTACTCCCCATCCACAACACGCGGAACCACTCATCCTCGCAGCGGAAAGAGGAATTCATGGGATCGTCGAGAAGCCTCTGACCGCGACACTTGAAGATGCCGACCGGGTACTGGAGGCGCAATCCAAGTACCAGACATTGCTTTCGTCGATGTCCCAGCGACGCTGGTTTCCTGCTGCTCAGCGCATCCGGCACGCGATCGATGCCGGAAAGCTGGGAGACAAGATTGTCATGGGCGAGTCGTACTGCGAGATGTGGCGCGATGAGGCCTATTACCGTCGCGACGCCTGGCGAGGCCGATGGGACACCGAAGGTGGTGGCGTAATGATGAACCAGTCACCCCACAACATCGACTTCCTCCTGTGGTACGGAGGGCCCGCGTTGGAAATCTTCGGCTACTGGGCCAACGTGAATCATCCCTATGTTGAGATCGAAGACAATGCGGTCGCCGTCATCCGGTTCAAGTCCGGGGGTCTCGGCATCATCAAGGGCACGGTGTCGATGAACCCGGCAAGACGCATCCATGGGGTGTCGGTTGTCGGTTCCAGTGGCGCAACGGTCAGTCTGGATTGCTGGGAGATACCGCCGGAAGAACGTGCAGGCGCGACGGGTCCCACCGACGTCGGGACAAATGACATCTGGACGGTTCCGGGTGAAGCAGGAATGTCGGACCATGAGGCACGCGAATACGGGTCTGGGGAACTGCCGAACTTCCACGCCTACCAACTTCGGGACGTCATCGAGGCAATCCAGACCGGACGCCAACCCGCGGTCACGGGTCTCGATGGCTACCGTGTCGTCGCAGTGATCCAAGGCATTTACGAGTCAACCCGCACTGGCAGGCCGGTTGCCCTGAAACTCTGAGGTCAGTAACTCCGCCCCCAAGGGACGCACCATTTGCCGGTCACTTCCATCAGGTGATGCGTTGCCTCGCGTCCACGTCGGACATATCGGTCGGACATATCGAAGGAGTGACAGTGGATCCAGACATCATTGCCTCTGGGCGGCACGAGCCGCTCAGGATTGGTGCGATCGGCGCAGGCCTCGCGATGGAACGTCTGCACTGGCCGGCCCTTTCACGTCTGCGCAATCATGTTGTCCCCATGGCATTTGCTGAGCCAAGCGATGCCTCGGCGGTAAGGTTCCACGGCGAGACCGGCCTGCCCGGAAGTGCACGCTACGCCAACTACCATGAAATGCTGGACCGTTCCGATATCGATGCGGTGGTAATCCTCCTTCCCATTCCCATGCTGTACGAAGCAACCAAGGCATCGCTTGAGGCCGGCAAGCATGTTTTCTGCGAGAAGCCTCCCGGAGGGGATCTGAGTCGGGCGCAGGAGTTTCTCGCGCTTGAACGCGCGCATCCGGACAAGATTTTGTTTGTAGCGGAGAACTTCTTCTACCGGGACGACTTGCGTCTTGCCCGGCTACACCTCGACCAAGGTGTAATCGGCAGGGTTCACTCAATGTCCTGGCGTATTTCCGGGCAGTACGTGCCCAGAGCCGGGACATTTTCAAGCACGCCGTGGCGCCATAATCCCGGATACCGCGGTGGAACGCATCTGGATGGTGGGATCCACATGATGGCGGCGATGCGCCTACTCCTTGGCGATGTTGCAAAGGTTCATGGACTTGTCCAACACGCCAACTCGCAGATGGGGGGCCCATCGACTTTCGTCCTCAATCTTGCATTTGCAAGTGGAACCGTGGGCAATTACTCGGCCATCCATCCCGAGATTGTGATCCCGTCAGATGACACTCGGCTCCGTTTATTCGGCGACGCCGGGACAATGACGTTGACGCCGCCCTATGTGCAACCGACCCGGGGGTTCGATGTCCATGACGCCAACGGTTTCGGGCAATCGTGGCGTGTCTCACGTCCCGGTGGTGGTTCGCTCGACGGCGGTTATGTGAATGAATGGCTAGACTTCGTCACCGCGGTTCGCACTGGTTCCTCGTACGTCGGCACGGTGTCCCAAAGCGTGATGAACATGGTTCCGCTTCTTCGTGGCCTCGACAGTGCCGGGTCCGGGGGCGAGGTTGATCTCAGGCCAGATAGTCCTACGGCGATTTCGGAAAGTTCGGTTCCGCTATGGGTTCCAACGACCGGTGATGGCCTGTTCCACGGCCTCGACATTCTTGAGACGAAAACCTAGGGATGGGCATCAGCCCCGCCATCCGGAATTTCACGGTATCGATTGATGATCGGCCTGATCCACGTTGGTCAGCAAGACGGCGCAATGCTCATATTGGAAACGGGAAGGTACTGACATGACACGTGATTCCGTTGCTCGCAAGGCAATTGCCGCACGAATGACCGCGAACGGGGTCGTCGCGATCATGCGCCATACCGAGGCTTCATTGGCTGTCGAAGCAGCTGAGGCACTACTCGCCGGCGGAGTGGACGTAGTGGAGGTGACGCTGAATACCGCCGGGGCACTGGACATGATCAGGGGGCTTGCGAACGCCCTCGGGTCACGGATGGTTATAGGCGCGGGAACCGTACTGACGGCCGATGCAGTCGACCAAGCGGTTGATGCTGGCGCACGCTTCATTGTTGCACCGAACACTTCTCCGCGCGTGATCAGCCGGGCATCGCAACACGATATTCCGTCGGTGCCAGGAGCCTTCACCGCTACGGAAATCATGACGGCGTGGGACGCGGGCGCAGACATCGTCAAGCTTTTCCCGGCATCCGCCGGCGGACCCCGCTACCTGAAGGATGTTCGTGGACCACTCAATTTCATCCCGATATGCCCTACCGGTGGCGTGTCGCCGTCGAACGTGGCCGACTTCATCCGGGCAGGCGCGGTCGCCGTGGGCGCAGGATCCGACTTGGTTGACAAGGGCGTCGTTGATCGCCGCGAGTGGGCGGAACTCGAACGACGCGCGCGGTCCTTTGTAGAAGGGGTCTGTCAGGGCCGGAGCGCCTGATCGCCACTGGAAGGGCAGCCCCAGGTGTCGACGTCCAGGTGCCTGCACACCGGTGAGGCGTCAACACGGGAGTGCAAATGGGACCGCAGAACGACGGTCCCATCCACTCCTTGGTTCGGCATTGAAAATCAGTGCTTGCGAAGTCGCTCAATCCCGTGGCGGATGCGGGCCAGTCCTTCGGCAATTTCCGCGCGGGAATTGGCGAACGAAAGCCTCAGGAAGTTCTCGCCGTATTCGCCGAACGCCGTCCCGGCAAGGATGGCAACCCCTTCCTCAGCAAGCAGTGAATCGGCCACTTCTTTGGAAGTGTGGCTTGGCACGTCTATGCGCGGGAAAGCGTAAAACGCCCCGCCTGGGTCGCGGCACTCCACCCCGTCAATCTCATTCAGCCCCGCCACGACGAGTTGGCGCCTTGCCTCGAACTCGGCGACCATGAAGTCAACCCCATCCTGCGGGCCATTCAGGGCGGCAATCCCGGCCATTTGGACAAAACTCGCCGTGCATGAGATCACGTTCACCTGAAGTCGCACGAGATGAGGCAACAGCGGTGTAGGAACGATGCCGTACCCGAGCCGCCATCCAGTCATCGCATAGGCCTTGGAAAAGCCGTCAAGGATCACGGTGCGTTCAAGCATTCCGGGAATTGACGCAATACTGTGATGGGCACGTCCACCTGCGCCGTCATCGTAAATGATCCGGGAATAGATCTCGTCAGATAGCACCCAAAGGTTGTGCTTGATCGCAATATCGGCAACCGCCTGAAGGTCTGATGGCGTCAGGACGCCACCGGTCGGGTTGTGGGGCGAGTTGAGAATGATCAGGCGTGTCCGTGGCGTCACGCGTTCCCGGAGGGCCTCTGGATCGAACCGGAATCCTCGGTCAAACTCCAGGGGAATTGACACCGGCTTGGCCCCGACGTACCGAACGACTGACTCGTAAATCGGGTAACTCGGGTCCGGAATGAGAACTTCGTCGCCTGCATCGCAGGTCGCGAGGATTGTGTAGTAGATGACCGGCTTGCCCCCGGGGGTAACTATGACCGTATCCGGGGAGATATCCAGTCCGCGCGTACGGCTTACGGTCGCGGCGATGGCAGCACGGACGGGTGGAAGCCCTGCGGTGGGTCCGTAATGGGTGAATCCGTCATGTAACGCCTTTACGCCGGCCTCGACGATATGGGGTGCGGTTTCGAAGTCGGGTTCCCCAATCTCCAGGTGGACAATTCGTCGACCCTGCGCTTCGAGCGCGCGCGCCCGCGCGAGGACTTCGAAGGCGCCCTCAGTCCCAAGTTCGGCCATGCGGGGCGAGAACCTCGGAGTGTGCATTGAACTTTGCGAAACGTCCTGAACCATTCGTGTCTCCAACTGGCTGTAGCGGAATTCCGCTTTAGGGTAAGGTGCCAGTCAACTGGGGGCAATGTCTAGGAGGCAGCTTCCCAATGCTCGGCAGACACGCGTCACCGGATTGCGAACCTCTGGATTGTCGTTGCCGGGTTAGCATTGCCACATGAGTGGATATCCACCGACCGATGATCACACGATGCGATCGATCTTGAATACGGCAAAGAACATTGCAGTTGTTGGGCTATCCGACAAACCGGACCGCCCGTCGCACGTTGTTGGTCTCTATTTGCAGACGCACGGCTATTGCATATTTCCCGTAAATCCACGGATCCACGAGGCACTCGGCGTCCCAGCGGTTGCATCGCTCAGTCTAGTGCCGTGTCAGGTCGATATTGTGAGCGTCTTTCGGCAGTCTCACGAACTTCCCGCCGTCGTCGAGGAAGCGATTGCCCACGGGGCGAAAGCGATATGGGTGCAACTCGGCATCGTGAATGACGTGGCCTGCAAGTGGGCTTCGGACGCCGGTCTGAAAGTGGTCCATGATCGCTGCATCCTTATCGAACATCAACGCCTTGTGGGCACCGCATAGCCCCCCTCCAAAGGGTGTGGTCGGACCTTCACGCCACAAGGCGAGGCCCTCTCGCTAATCGCAACCGTCTGGGCAGTTGCGCGTACCATCAACGAATGCGCATTGCGACCATGACGCCGGGAGTGCGTGACACCGTCATTGAACTCGGATTGGGCGACTTGGTTGTTTGCACGCCAGACAAGCCGGGTTGGCATCCTGCCGAAGCAACGCCACACGCGGAAGTCGCATCGAGCATAACCCTGCGCTCAATTGACATTGCATCTCTGGGTCGTCATGGCGGTGGCGACCAGTTCGGGCACCACATCGGCGTTACAGTCGTCACTGACCACGTAATACGTTCGAACCCGGACATCATTCTCATCGAAGCCGAATGTTCAGTTTGCAGTGTGCCTTTCACCTCTCCGGTCCATTCGCTGGGGGTTCACGGCGAAGACCCTCGGGTCGTGGTCGTGCACCCGGTCGGCCTTGAGGACGAACTTGGCTGGATTGGACCAATTGGCATGATGCTCGGCGTGACCGAACGTGCAGTCCGCCTTCAGACAGTACGGGCCGCACGATTGCTTGCCCTGCGAATGCATGTGGCTCGTTACTTGACCCGTACGCCGGGTACTCGTCTGCCTACAGTTTCGGTGAAAATCTACGATCCGGACACGGGTTTGTGGTGCCCGGTATCAGAAAGAGGCAAGCAATTGATCAACGCTGCCGGAGGCATGGTGTCATCCGAACAGCATCCATCAGTTACCCGCGTGCTTCCTTCAGCGGACATAGTGCTAGTTGGTACTTGCGGGGAGACCGATGCGAAAAGTGATCATCCGGGACTTCGGAGCTTCTTAGCAGCTAGCGAGCCTATTACGAGTACCGGGCGGAGCATCTGGTCGATTGCCCCTGACTTCCTGCTCAACGCGACAGGTCCGGGCGTCGTGCCGGCCGTTGAAACGTTGCTGCGCGCGATATTCCCGGCAGCACTGGGCGCGAACGGCACCCCGCCACCCGAACACCTCCTCCGGTTAGCAGCCGGCAGTTAGTTCATTCCCCGGAGTGAAGACCGGCATACCCTCTACCCGGCCCGAGAGCTCGGCCACTACATCGACTCGTAACGAACAATCTCGCGGTCGATCCTACCCAAATCCTCGTAGGTCTCGTTGCAAAGTTTGTAGCACCGGTCGAGATAGAGTTGGGCGAGACTTGCGCCAACCGTTCCGGCACGGACGGCTCCGGCAACCATTTCGGCGACCCGGTACTTTTCAGGCAGGTGGGCACCGAGCCGACGCATGACCGTGGCAATCTCCGCCGTGTGCAGGGCATCGCATGCATCGATGGCATCTCGAAGACGGCCGGTCAGTTTGGTGAGTTCGTCAATGCGACCACGTTCGTCCATGAAGACCCAACGCAGTGTGTCATCGTCAGGGGCTTCGAGTTCGACCTGCCCGGCAGCAGTCTCGCCCGTCGGAACCCGCGCCAACGCAAGCCGGTATCTCTCGGCATATTGCTGGGTTGCTTCCTGCGCAGCCGTGATGAGGCTTTCGACCGATCCGTTGACAACGCCCCCATCGAGCATGTCATCGTTTCTGTAGGTTGCCAACCTCCAGAGTTCATTGCGCGAAAGGCGTTCCGGTATCGGTGGAAACGGCGCCGCGTCAAAGTTGCCCATCGCCCCAACCAGTCCGCCAATCTGACTGACAAATGCCGGTGGAAGGTACTTCAACGGGTTGACAATCACAGGCAGCACGACGACATAGGTGGCATAAACATCGTCACCATCATTGGAACTTGTGCGGAAGAAAAGCAGTGCATGTCCGCTCGGTTGCGACGAATCTCCGCGTTCAAACCGCAAGGCCATGCAACACTCCGCGTCTTGGGTAAGGTCGAGACCAACACGTGGAGCCGACGTGATGAGCACCGTTCCCTGACCAACAACCTAATGTGGCACGATTCTAACTGAGAGAAACACCGGTTGGGCCATCCTTGACCAATCGCCTCAATGTGAGGGGTCTTGGGCAAGGTGCGCCTATGCGGGGGTTGCCCTCGACCGGGGTTGGATTGGAGTGGGCATGAACGATCAATCCGTCAAGGACCGTCTCGCTGAGGATGTCAAAACTGCGATGCGTGCGCGCGATCAGCGCCGGGTATCCGCCATCCGCATGCTACGCGCCGCGATCACCACCATGGAAATGAGCCGAACGGATCGCAAGGACCCCAAGTATGGGCAACCGGTCTTAGAGACTGACATCCTGGCGGTTATTCAAAAGGAAATCGCTCAAAAGCGGGAAACCATCCATTTTGCGCAGGTCGGCAACCGGGCCGAACTTCTGGAGAAAGAGCAACTCGAACTCGGCGTCATGCAGGAGTACTTGCCTCAACAACTGACGCGCGAGGAGATCCGTGCGGTGATTGACGGGATCATCTCGGAAGTCGGTTCCCAGTTCCGTGCCGTGATGCCCGTGGCGTCACAGAGGCTCAAGGGTCAAGCCGACGGCAGACTGGTGAACGAAGTCGTGAAGGAAGCAACCTCCTCAACCGGCTAGCATATGACGCATTGCCCCGCCTGAGGCTTTCGCACTCCGCCGACCTGCATGCATCACGGAGCAGGAGGGCCACACACAGAGACCACCGTCTCCTCAAACCGTGGAAGATGCGTCGACGCAGCGTGGTTGACCTCGTCGAGGGTCAAGCCCTCAACGATCGCCGGATATCTGTCGATGTAGTCGAGACCCAAACCGTACAGAACCATGTCGGCAATGGCACCTGCAACTCCGTCGTTCGTCTCAAGTTGAAGCGCCATGCTTCCAACACTGAACCGTTTGGCCCGGTCGAGTTCCTCGGCGGTGACGCCGCCGTCACGGAACCTGTGTAAGACCTCTTTGACCCCGTCGATCGCCGCGTCAATGTTGGTCGGGTTTACGCCGGCTCGGACCGACCACGGACCCGCACCAATCCCAGCGTCGAGGTCACTCGAAATCCCGTACGCGAGGCCGCGGGCTTCGCGGACGGTCTCGCCCAACCGGCCCATCATTCCTAGCCGACCAAGGATCATGTTGGCAATCCGAAGCGCATAAAAGACAGGATCACTCCGCTTAATGCATGTGCGGCCGATAATCAGGTTGCTCTGGGTTTTTCCAGGAAGGAAGACATCCCGCCTTTGGGGAACCGGTTTCGGAGCATCCGGGATGTCATTCTGCGTTACCGTCGGCCCGGACCAATGTCCCAGCACTTCATCCAATTGGTGGACGATGGTTGCAAAGTCAAAGTCTCCACCCACCACGATGTAGCCCCCTGAGGGCCCGAAGTAGTTCCGGTGAAACTCGCGCAGGTGTTCAACGGTCAGACCCTGAACCGTCTCAAGGTCCCCTTGGGTTCGTTGCCTGTACGGATGACCTACCGGATAGCAAAGCTCACGAAAAGTTCGCGAGGCGACCGCGCCTGTGTCGTTATCCGACTGCCTGAGACTAGTCACCAGTTGCCCCTTCAACTGGGCAATTTCCTGCCCGGGAAACACTGGGTTGAACAGTATGTCCGCGAACAAATCAAGCGCCAGCGAAAAGTCCTCCTGAAGGCACCGGGCCGAAATGACAGTCTGATGACGACCGGAACCTGCGCCAATCGACATTCCAGCGCCGTCGGTAGCCTCATTGATTTCTGCGAAAGTTCGCGAAGTCGTTCCACGGTTCATGCCACTCGCCGTCAACGAAGCGAGACCTGCAAGCTCAGGCGCGTCTAGGAGCGCCGAAACCGGCAATGCGAGACGGAACACGATGATCGGGGTCGCATGGTTCTCATAGCCGTAAACCTGAATTCCGTTTGAAAGCACAGCCTGCGATACCGCGAGGCGAGGGGCTCGGGGCCCCGAAGACACCGCGGTTGCATCCGGCCCGATCATCGCGTCTCTCCCTCGGGCAGGAACCACCCAGTTGTTCGGTTACGTTCCACCAGATAGGTTGCACATACCCTTTGGACATCTTCGGCAGTGACTAGGTCAAGTTCTTCCAGATAGGTGTCAGCACGTCGCCAAGTGTCTGCGATTTCATGTTGTCCGAGGCTGCGTGCCTGGTTCGTGACTCCTTCTGACCCAAACACATAACCAGCCCGGAACTGCCGGCGGACCTTGGTGAGTTCTGCATCGGTCACGCCATCACGCGATAACCGCTCGATTTCGGCGATCGTGGCCGCTTCCAGCCGGGGTGGATCGGTATCGGTGCGTGACGTCACGCTGACCCTGAAGAGGTATGGGTCTCGCGTGTCAGAACTGCCTGCCCCAGCCGACTGTGCAAGCCCCGTGGTCACGAGCGCAGTGTAGAGACGGGAAGAACGTCCAGCGCTGAGAACAGCACCCAGCAACCAGAGAGCAGGCGTGTCTGGGTGAATGTTTGCCGGCACGTGGTAAGCCTGCGAGAGGATCGGAACCGGACCGGGTCTCCGGACGGTGACGCGCCGTTCGCCTTCCTGCACCGGTTCGACCGCAGCCACGATGCTAGGATCCGCCCCGCGCGGAATGATCCCGAACTCTTTGTCAATCGCTCCCACCATTTCATTGGTGTCGAAGTCGCCGACGGCAACGACGATCGCGTTGTTGGGAACATAGAACTTTTTATAGTGGTCGAACAGGGTTTCCCGTGTCATCGTGCGCAGGTCGTGCTTGTAGCCGACGACTGGTTGACCGTACGCATGCAGTTTGTAGGCGGCAGCAGAAGTCTCTTCAAACAGGGAGTATCCGGGCTGGTTTTCGCTGCCTTCACGCTCGGAAATCACAACGCCCCGTTCGCTGGCCACTTCATCCGGCAGGAACCGTGCGTTCGTCATCCGATCCGCTTCAACAGCGATGGCGATGTCGATGTGCCGGTTTGGCATGGTCTCGTAGTAAGCCGTGTAGTCAACCCAGGTCATGCCGTTCCGTACCCCGCCGCATCCTGCGATCGTCTTGTCGGCGACACCCTTGGGAAACCGATCGGTTCCCTTGAAGACCATGTGTTCAACCCAGTGGCTTGCCCCAGTCGTACCTGGCACTTCGTGGCGTGCGCCAACCCGATACCAGACCCAGAAGCTGATGATAGGAGACGTCCGAACTTCACGGGTAAGTATCGAGAGGCCATTGGAGAGAGTGTGCTCAAGCGTCTGGGGACGTGCAGGCTTAGCCATTCCCGTAGACAATGACGCGGACGCCTCGATGGCCATTTAAGTCTCCGATCCTATTGCAAGCCACCCGCCAGCTCGTTCCATCAGCCCCGTAGCAAAATTCTCCATTTTGGGAGGCGCTAAAGGATGCCACAGCAGCGCTACGTCCTGTTCATCAGAACAGCGTTACCGGTTCCTTGCCAAAGGGGGCGGAGTATACTTGCGACCGGAGGGGACCGTGGGCGAAGTAAATGCCGGAAGCGCTTCGAGCCAAAGCGACGATCAGGCGGAGAGTGCGCGTTCTGAACGTCCCCGGACCTCCCTAGGTCCGGACTTCGTCTTCATCCGTCCTACCGAGTGGGCTGAGGCTTTTTCTCACGCTTACGGGATTTCAACTGTCCAGGCGTCAACAATCCTTGGGGAAACGGCGGCCTCAGGCCACGCAAGCGGATTGACAGGCCTGTCACAGCTGTGGGAACAGGCATCGAATGCCTGTGCACGGTATGTTGCTCACCGGGATGTAGAAGTCGGCATGGAACTCGGATATTTCCGCTGGACGAGGCACGCTGACGGCAGTGTAAGCCTCGACGGGACTGAACTTGCGTCATCTGTTGGGGTCTGGCGGGTCTGCCGCGACATCGACGATGCAATTGCGACCTCTTCGAACGAGACCGAGTTCTTGGGCGAGGATCATCTGATGATTTCTGACGTGAAGGTGTATTAGGGAGACCCGAACCAAAGACACGTGCGAGCGAATGGGGATAGGGCAGTCCATCATCAACGTGCAGGTTCTTTTGAACCATGGCCTCTGGTGGGCTGTCGTGCTCATGCGAAACAGTGGATAAATGACAGGGGACACGCAGCAGAACCCAGACCAGGCGCGCGTTGGTGTGAAGGTCGCTGCGGTTCGGGCCAAATCGTTGGATGAGGCACGTCTGAAAGCATCGCAACTGCTGTCCGTGCCCCCCGAGGCGCTCACCCTGACGGTCACGTCGCAGCACTCGCGTGGTTTCTTTGGGTTAGGCGGTGTCGAACTCGACGTCGAGGCTAAGTGGTCTCCCCCCAAAGTGGCGACAGGTGTAGCCAACGTAACCGGAAAACCGGCAGTTACCGCTCCTTCAAGCGCGACGATCACATGCTGCCGAGGACGGATCTCCGTGACCGTCCTTCGTCCCCTCGCCGGGGAACCACGTGCGACGGCATCGACAGTCGATGCCCTGATCGAAGGCTGGCCGATTGGCGCCCGAGATAGCGATGTGATTGCACAGGCACTACTATCCACGGACGGAGCGTCACATGTATTTGCAGCAATATCGCCCACCGTCCAACCCCAGCCAGATGACGCGGTCGCGGTGCACGTTTCTGCAGACCGAATGGTCGCATGGCTGATGAAGTGGGCTGATGCACCCGTTACCGAGCAGGGCATTGCAGCCGCACTTGAGGCAGCGAGCGTAACCACGGGCGTTGACGTGTCCGAATTGCTGTCACTTTTCGATACAGCACTGTCGGTACCAACAGTGATTGCCCGCGGACGTCCGGTGGTCAACGGAGTCGATGCGATTGTTGGCTTCGTCGTTCCACGGGTTTCAGGTGTGCACGCCTCAGTCGCAAGGAACGATGCGGCGGTCGAGTACCATGAGATGGGATCAACTGGCAAGCCGGTCAAGCCAGGCGACGTCGTCGCTCGAAAGACCCCGGTCACGGAACCGGTAGAGGGCATCAACGTCGAGGGTTTAGCGACCCCGGGCACGATTGCAAAGGACGTCGACCTTCGTAAGTTCAATGGCAAGGGAACGCAAGTCACCGAGGATGGTTTCGCGATTGTTGCTTCGACTTCTGGGTCAGTTTCGTGGATTGCTGACCGGGTCTGCGTCCTTCCACTGACCAGTATTTCAGGGGACGTGGGATTGTCTACGGGTAATGTCCGAGTTGAAGGCGATGTGTCGATTTCGGGCACGATCACCACGGACTTCATCGTTGAGGCGACCGGAAACATCACGGTGCTGGGCGCGATTGAAGGCGCGACGGTCATTGCAGGTGGAAGTGTCACCATCAGTGGCGGGTTCATCGGTCACGAACGGGGAACAGTTACAGCAGGAGGCTCGGTAGTAGCACGGTTCATGGAACACGCAACGGTTCACGCAACTGGACCGGTGATTGTTGGGCTCGAAATCCGACAGACCACTGTCATTTCGGAAACTTCCGAAACCGTTGGGGGCGGTCGCGGACAAGGCAGGATAACTGGAGATTTGTCCGGGGGAAACAATCAGTGGAGGCATCGGAAGTCGGCGCGGAGAACGGCGTTACCACCAAGGTGCAGGCCGGTTGGGGCAAGGACCTTGAATCGCAAGTGTCCGAACTCCATGTTTCGCCGCGTGTGACGATCGGCCAGATTGTCCATGCCGGTGTCGACATTACCGTCGGAGGTGCCGTCGACCACATACGTTCCAATCGGGCCGGTGGATCATGGAAGGTCGTCGACGGCAAGATTTCCGTCATACCTGTCTAGGCAGTTACTGCCTCCGGTGTCGCGGAACCCCCGCATCCGAATCGTTGGTGGTCGACGTCATAGTGCGCCGGACTGGGCGGGAAAGGCCCGGAGGGTGGTGTCACCTCGATGGATGGCAGCGTGAGCGCTGGTAGGCACGACACAGTCCTCGCGGATATTGCTCGCCTCTCCGGGGCGCACATTGATTTAGACGCTCTCCTCGAACGCGTTGCCGAGCTCGCCGCGAGGATGACTGGAGCAGACCGATCCAGCATCTTTCTGCTTGATCGCTCAGGCGATATTCTTCACCCGGCCGCGTTTTTCGGCATGAACCCCGACTTCACAGCTTCGTGGAAAACCCGGCCTTTGCGCCTCACGGATGAACCGCTCAGTTCCGAAGCGCTGCTAAGTCGGCGTGCGGTCGCCGTGCCAGATGCGCTGACGGATCCACGCACAAACAAGGCTTCAGTTGCATTCTTCGGGGACAAGAGCATTCTGGTCGCGCCTCTTGTCTCGGGTTTTGGTCATCGAGAACGCATATCTGGAACCTTGTTCCTGAACCACGTAACTTCTCCATACCGCTTTACTTCACGAGACATTGAGACTGCCGAGGCTATTGGGTCGCAGATTGCGATTTCAATCGAGAACGCAAGACTTTCCCACGACACACGCCGTCTCGCCGGCCAGCTCCGTCGGAGTTTCCTGCACGCGGGCGAGACGCTCACGATGGCCATGGGCGCAAGCGCTGACCTGTTGCATCTTCTCCAACGGATGCTTGACCTCGCTGCCGAGCTTGTCGATGCTGACGGAGGAACATTATCAATACGAGATGACCTCGCAAGATCGTCAAACGTGATTGCGACTACCTATCGCCGTTCAACTGGGGATTACGCATCCACGAGTGGCGACACGACATCCGTTACCAGCTTGAATCCAGATGACCCTCCATCGGTGCAGATCGACGGTCTTGTGGGAGGGCTCCTCTCCGTCCCAATTCATGGAAGACGTGAGAACATCGCCGGGTTACCGGCCCGCACGACAGGTGATGCGCCATTTGATGTGGGCGCGTCAACGCTTGACGAACCTGACGATCCGTTCATCAACATCCTGGCTGAAATGCCTGGTTCTCGTGGTCAATCACTTCCCAACTCAAGTTCCGTTGCACTTGGGACGCTGACGGTTTGGCGCGACGGAAGGGTCTTTGACCGCGGCGAGCACGCACTTCTTGGATCAGTCGCTGGTTATGCAGGCGTCGCGATTGAACAGCGACGGCTGGTGCAGACAATGAACGAGGAGCGGTCGGGGAGGCTCAAGGCTGAACGACGCCAGACAGAGTTCATATCGATGGTGAGCCACGAGCTGCGCACGCCTCTGGCGCTCATCAAGGGATATTCGGCAACGTTACAACGTCGCGACCTGTCGCTTGCTGGTGACACGGTTGCGCGGTTTCACATTGGGATCGGCGAGGCTACGGACCGTTTGATCAGGCTCATCGACAACTTGCTTACTGCGTCAGCTCTGGAAAGTGGCTCATTCATCACCAGAACGCAGCTTGTTGACGTGGTTGAAGTTGTTAGATCGGCCGTCAACGAGATGGTGATCCTAAACAACTCACACACAATCCGCACCAATTTGCCAGATGTTCAGTGTCTCGTTTCGGGTGACCCTGATCAGCTTGCTCAAGTCATCCAGAACTTGCTTGGCAATGCGATGAAGTACTCGTCTGCTACCACTCCGGTCGGGGTAACTGCCATCCCTCGCCCGGGTTGGGTCCGGATTACTGTCAGCGACACCGGCCCCGGCATTCCACCGAGTGCAATCGACGCCATCTTTGACAAGTTCTTCAGAGTCCCCATAACCCCGGTGGACACTTCCCTGCACGACCTCAGCGGGGCCGTCAGTCTACAAGGAACCGCACCGACCAACAGGCCCGCCGGCCTCGGATTGGGGCTTTTCATTTGCCGTGAGATCGTTTCTAGCCATCGTGGCCAGATCTGGGCTGAAAACATCAAGGAGGAAAGAAATTACGGGCAGTCGGCACCCGTCACCGGGACCGCGTTCCACATTGAACTTCCTACTGCCCACGGGGAGACAGTAGACATTCCGCGTCAGACCAGATAGGCTATGCCAAAGAAGTAGCCTCACACCTTGTCTTTCCTCCACTTATTGGAGGTTCTGGATGCTGGCACCGGGGGATTGCAATCTCACCGGCACCTTTCGTGATGAGACTTTCGAATACGTGTATCCGGCAATGGCGCTTGGAGACCAAAACGATGTCCTCGGACACCACATACGCTATGGCTGCGGATAACTACAAGGAAGTTGACTCGGTCGCTGAGGTTCCTTTCGACGTGCAAACTGCTCGAACGGAACCTAGATCGTTGAACCTCGTTCCTCGCAAGGTCTTGATTATTGAGGATGAGGCTGGACTTGCCGAAGTCCTCGCACTCAACCTTCAGGCGAGCGGCTTTGAGACCGTAACCGCTCACGACGGGCTGCAGGCCCTCTACCTTTTGGATCGATCGGTGCCTGACGTTGTGGTCCTTGATCTGCAACTTCCACAAGTAAGCGGCTTTCGTCTCATTCAGTTGCTACGCAGCCGCACCGACACCGCAACAATACCTATCGTGGTGATTACGGCCCTGAGTTTCCGTGAGGCGGAAGATGTGGTGAGGCGTGGTGCGGATGCGTTCCTTACCAAACCATTCGTACCTGAAGCGGTGGTGAAATGCGTGGAGAGGTTAGTCTCAAGGTCAATGTAGCCGGTCTCAGTTGGTGTCCACTCACGTTTCTCTGGGCGTCACGAATGCGGTTGCATGGAATCCAGATCGAAAACAGACACCACCGCTATCGCGTACCATCCGGTCGTACCACCAAACCTTTTTGAAGGGCTCTGGTCTGGCAGCGACTTCAGCATTCAAAGGGCACGATGCTTACGACGGTGCCCGTGTCTATACTCGCCGTGGCACCGGCTGTCTTCATCGATGCCAAACACCAAACATGGAGTGGATTTCGTCCCATGATCGCGACATTCGGCTCGATTTCCTCAGGCACGGCGATTCAAAAGGTCACCGGTCGTGAAATCCTGGACTCTCGTGGAAATCCAACCGTAGAGGTCGATGTGGTTCTTGCATCTGGCGCAATGGGACGTGCCGCGGTTCCTTCGGGAGCCTCGACTGGTGCGCATGAGGCGGCCGAGCTACGCGACGGCGACAGCAAGCGATACGGCGGCAAGGGGGTCCTTCACGCCGTCGCCAATGTCAATGGTGAGATTGCCTCAAGGCTCAACGGAGTATCGGCGCTTGAGCAGGAAGAAGTCGATGCTGCACTCATAACGCTCGACGGTACATCGAATAAGTCACGCCTCGGGGCAAACGCCATCCTTGGCGCGTCTCTAGCCGTCGCGAAGGCCGCAGCTTCAGCGGTCGGCTTGCCTCTCTACCGTTACCTCGGTGGACCGTCAGCACGCAGCTTGCCTATTCCTATGTGCAATATATTAAATGGCGGCAAGCACGCAATCGATAGCACTGACTTTCAGGAGTTCATGGTGATGCCGGTAGGAGCATCATCGTTTGCCGAAGGGATCCGTTGGGGTGCGGAGGTCTATCAGGCGCTCAAGAAGGTCTTGCACGATGCCGGATATTCGGTCAACGTGGGTGACGAAGGTGGCTTTGCCCCTTCTCTGTCCACGAATGCCGCTGCTCTCGAATACATCTTGAAGGCGATCGAGCTAGCGGGATACCGTCCTGGCGACCAAATCGCGATTGCTCTTGACCCAGCGACGACTGAGCTCTATCACGACGGTGCCTACCATCTGGAGAAGGAAGGTCGCACGCTCAGCTCAGATCAGATGGTCGACTTCTGGGCAGATTGGTGTGCCCGGTATCCAATTGTTTCAATAGAGGACGGACTAGCTGAAGACGACTGGTCAGGTTGGCAGGCGCTCAATGCACGCATTGGTGATAGGGTCCAGTTGGTTGGTGACGACTTGCTAGTGACCAACACCGAGCGTCTCGCGCGGGGCATTCAGGACCGAGCCGCGAACTCGATCCTCATCAAGTTGAACCAGATTGGCACACTTTCAGAAACTTCGGCAGCGATAGCGATGGCTAACCGCGCCAACTGGACAGCTGTTGTGTCCCATCGGTCCGGAGAGACTGAGGACACCACAATCGCCGATCTTGCCGTTGCGATGAATGCCGGACAGATCAAGACGGGTGCGCCATGTCGCAGCGACCGTGTTGCCAAGTTCAACCAGCTGCTCAGGATTGAGGAGGCGCTCGGATCACAGGCACACTATCCAGGGCGCTCCGCGTTCTACAACGTCAGGTGACGTGATTGCACTAGGCCGGCGAGGCCGTCGAAGACCTATCTTTCAGTGGGCTATTTTTAGTTTGCCGAACTAACAAGCGAGGTTGCTCCTATGAACTCGGTCCATGAGATCCTTCAATCTTTCGTTCGTGTGCGCGGGGTACGGGCAGCGCTTATTGCAGGTCTTGATGGGCTTGTCCTTGAGGCTGCGCACTCTAGCGATGGGTCTCCCGTGGAGACTGACGCGATCGGTGCGGTCGCCGCGAGTGGAATGGTTCCTGCCAAGGAGTTTGGCGAACAAACCGGCCACGGCGCGGTGCGTCAATCGATTTTCGAGTTTGAAGATGGCGTGGTTGTCGTTGAGATGATCGGTGACAACGCCATCCTCGTGGTCGTCACGTCACTTTCAGCGAACCTCGGTCTGCTGCGCCTCCAGGCGCGGAAGGCCCACCCGGCTTTGGAAGCGTCGCTGGCCGGCCTTTGATTGAACCCGCCGATCATGCCTACGTCGACATTTCCCAGTATGAAGCCGGACACTCGTCTCGCGACGCGGTTCCGACGGCGGAGACGCAGTCCGACATCAGACCGTCCGGGCAAGCTGATTTGCCCAACGAACTAGCGTCCTGACTGTATCGAAGCTATGCGAGTCGCCTAAAACGATAGTGCGGATGCCATTCACAACCGTATCGGTTGGGCCGGTGACTTGGGGTTCCGACCACCCCGTTGCCTCAACGGCGGTCTGGAACGGACCAATCGTGTACGTTGTACCGTCGCTTCGCCGCACCGTTAGCCTGTGCTTGCGGTCGAGGGTCTCGTTCCACTCGATTGGGGTGGCGTCTGTCACGAGATCGCACTTGTATCCCGCAAGGCGTTCCACTAGGCGCAGGGCGTGCATGGGGTGCGCATCGGGAAACGGATTGTCGGCCGTTCCCGGCACAACAACCGTGGGGCGTCGGCCCCATCCAGCAAGAAACAGCGCTACCTCGCCGGCGAGCGACCCTGGGCCACATATCACTACCCTTCTGCCAATGCCGTACATCTGGTGAAGGTCCCGGCCCAAAACCGATCTGGCGGTCAGGACGGATCGCCCAACGGCCCACGCCAATTTGGGTCCGGGCAGTGGTCTCGCATCCACCACCAAGTCAATAGCGGCCGGAACTTCTTCACTGAGGCCACTGCCGAATTCGCGAAGACGGTCACCAAAATAGAGGAAGGCGCGTCCAAACTCTGCATTTCCCGGAACCGACGACCGTAAACCAGTGACACCCCCAAGTGGCAACTTCCCGGGTATCACAGTCACGTCATGCCCACGCGATGACGCCACGCGTGCAAACTCGAGACCTGGAAGGCCCGCGCCAAGCACCGCTATCTTCAAAGGCAAACCAGTTTGTGAAACATGAAGTCCAGATACATGGACTTCATCGCCGTTGACGACGCATCCGATGCCGCCTCCGTCCATTGCAGAATGACACGCAAGGCATCCGATGCAGGGGATGATTTCATCTTCTACGCCGGCTCGCGCCTTAGCTACCCATGAAGGATCTGCTATCAATGCCCGACCCATGGCCACGGCGGTCGCACTGGTCTCGCGCAATGCTTCCTCTGCTCCGGTTGGCGACAGCAACCGCCCAGAGGCGATTATCGGTACTTGGACGCCTTGATGGATTGCACCCGATGTTCGTGCAATGACTGGGCCTTCACCAACTCCGCATGACAGTTGCAGCGATGCATCGTCCCAGCGATCGCCTCCCACTATTTCAAAGCCAGCAACGCCGTCATCCTGCAAAGCCAAAGCAAGCCGGTTCGCGGCCTCGCGACTCAGGCCACCCCAGCGACGCTGGTCAATCGCAAACTTGACGATGACCGGGAGAGTCGTGGCCGTGATCGCCGACCTGGCAAGTTCACGCGCGAGACGAAACCGCCCTGCTTCACCACGGCCATACCGATCCGTCCGACGGTTTGTAAATCGCCGGAGCGAACGGTGTACTGCTCCGTCATGGGAGAAGACGAGTTCAATTACCTCGAATCCAGCGCTCTCGCACGCATCCGAGGCGACGGCCGCTGCCACGATCCACGTCTGGATGACATTGGGAGTTGCGTCAGCAATGTCCGGTTCGGATGGCAAAGCGAGTGAGATCCCGGGGGCGGCACCGCTCGACCGGATTACACCGGCAAGCGACCGAAGTGCCCCATGGTCGGATTTTGCATCGATCACGAGGCGGGGATTGAATTCCCCGGGAACAGGATCGGTCTCCCGCTTATTGTCATCACGGATTACGTGTCCTGGCCCTGCCAAGATCAGACCAACGCCCCCAACACCCCTTGCTCGATACCATTCGTTCATCGCGCCGGTGGCGTCACCTCGCGAGCTAGCCAGACCTGTTGGGATCGCCGGCATGACAATCCGATTTTTTAGGTTGACCGTTTTGCCTCGCCCAATCAGCGACCACGGCTCGTGGATCAGCCAACGTCCAACAGCCTCACCGGGGCCCCGTAGTGCGGCTTCACTGATCGCGCGCGTCACTTCAGCCATACGTGCCAGACCCGGCATCGGCAACCCGCCCGGCCCGGTCACTGCCGTGATTTCCCAACTTGGTGGGCAGAGGTCACATTGCCGTCACGCCCGATTTCACCGTGCATGGCCAAACTCTACGTCCTCCGGACACAAAGGGCAGTCATTTGAACGGCACGGGCGCAGGCAGGCCCTCGTATCCTCTACCACCAAGTTCGCCCAACTCTCGGCGCGACAGGGACACACTTGAAATCCACGGTCAAGAATGGACATTGGGATGGCGTTTGATTCCGTGCTTCCTAGCGTTGTTGATGCCATCGGCTCGACCCCCCTGATCGCGCTTGATCGCCTATCCGCAGGCCTGCCTGGGCGCGTTCTGGGCAAGTTGGAATTCTATGGACCCGGCGGGAGCGTGAAGGACAGGGTCGCAAGGCAAGTCATCGACGACGCCGAGGCATCTGGTGCGCTCAAGCCAGGCGGAACCGTCGTCGAACTGACAAGTGGAAACATGGGCACGGGTCTCGCGGTTGTCTGTGCCGTGCGCGGCTACCGAATGATCGCTGTGATGTCGGCCGGCAATTCGATTGAGCGGCGTCGAATGCTCGAGGCGTTGGGCGCCGAAGTGGCACTTGTGCCGCAAGCAACAGGTTCAATTCCAGGGCAAGTGTCCGGTCAAGACCTCGAGTTGGTTGAAATCCGCAAGCGCGAACTGGTTACCGAACTCGGGGCATTCTGCCCGGACCAATTCAACAACCCGAGCGCAGTGCAGGCGCACGAGCGAACAACCGGGCGTGAAATCCTGACGCAGACCGGTGGAATGCTTGACGCATTCGTGGCACTCGTCGGCGCCGGCGGAACCTTCATTGGTACCGCCCGCGCGCTCAAGAATGCGAACCCAGCGGTCAAGTGCTATGCCGTCGAACCCGCGAAGGCGCGATTTCTCGCGCTCGGTTCGGACGGTGTGACCGATCCGCGCCACAAGCTACAGGGAACTGGTTATGTGCTCACTCCGCCCCTTTGGCAACCCGAGCTTGCAGACGGGTTCTTGGCAGTCAACGACGCCGACGCAGTTGATACCGCGCGCTTGCTTGCGACACGCGAGGGGATCTTTGCCGGTTTCTCCGCCGGGGCGAACGTCGCTGCCGCTCTCCAACTCGCACGCACCTGCAAGACTGGCGCAGTCATCGTGACCGTCATTTGCGACACCGGGCTCAAATACCTCAGCACTGACCTGTGGCCCGCTTGACTTTGGCCACTTTCTCGGTTTGTGGCAATCCAACCGTTCTCGTGGTGGTAGCCTTCCCGAGATGACATCCGGTTCCGCTAGGCGTCCTGACAGGTCGGGTGCGGTTCCACGTGGTGCTGAACCGGGTTTTGCGCTCGGTATGGAGATGCGAGATCGCATCCCCGCCCACCTGAGGGATATCGAGGCAACCCTTGGGGAAGCCACCACCGGAACCGTACTGCGCGCGACCAGCGGCTACTTTGATGTCATGCCCCATGATCACGAACTTGCGCCGTCACCGATGTACCGGTGTCGTGTCCGGGATCGCATGCGGAAGAACTTCGTGTTTTCCGAGAGCCACGCTCACGCCCAGAGGGTCGATGACGTTCAACGACGGGAAGTTGTGGAACCAGTTGTTGCAGGGGACAGAGTGCGATTTCGACCATCCCACGTCTCGGGAGTTCAGGTGCCGGCGGGTGTCATTGACGAAGTCTTGCCCCGGACGCGTGCGTTGACCCGGCAGGCAGTCACAGACGGAAAGACCCCGGTCGGCCAGACCCTCGTTGCAAACCTCGACCAAATCGTTGTCGTGGCGTCCGCCGCGCATCCGCTGCCCCGATGGGGTTTTGTCGACCGGTTGCTCGCCTCTTGCGCAGCTTCCGGATTCGAGGCCCGGGTTTGCCTGAACAAGGTCGACTTCGGTGTCGATGCCGACATGGTCACGGAACTCGGGTGGTACGCCCGGGCCGGATACGGGGTCCACCTCACCAGTGCAACCACCATGGATGGCATTGAGGAACTGCGCGATGCCGTTGCGGGTAGAACGACTGCCTTTACCGGTCCATCGGGCGTTGGCAAAAGTACCCTACTCAACGCAATCGAACCCGGTCTCGCTTTGAAGGTAGGCGAAATTAGCCGTTCGACGAACAAGGGCAAGCACACCACTAGATTCGCGCAGCTCTTCCCGCTTGCAAGTGGAGGCTTTCTGGCCGACACCCCCGGCCTCCGGCAATTGGCACTGTGGGACGTTTCAGAGAGTGACATTGATCAGCTTTTCCCAGAGTTCGCTGCGTACATCGGTAAGTGTAGGTACGGAAATTGCTCGCATGTGGCTGATGATGGGTGTGCAATTCGGGAGGCAGTTGAGCTGGGTGAACTCAGTCAGCGGCGTTACTTCAGTTACGTGAAGTTGTTTACCGACGGGTAGCGTCAGATGCTGGCACTCAAGTGTTGCCTGACCCAAGTGGATCCGTTGTAATTGGGACGCCCTGACGTTCTTCCCCGACAGGCGAAGCCTTGGAGTGCACGAAGATCACTACGGTCGACAGCAAAAACACCCCCCAAGCTGACGCCGGCCACGAACATCGATCCCGGCAGTCCAGTGACACTGCCCCGCCCCGAATTCGGGTGGGTATCATTTTTGGAGGTCAAAGTGCTGAGCATGAGGTAAGTCTCATGTCGGCTGCAAGCGTTCTCAGGGCAATCGACCGGTCGCGCTTTGAGGTCGTGCCGTTGGCCATTTCAAAAGCGGGAAAGTGGTTGACCGCCTCCCAATCAGCCTCCTTGCTTGCGTCCGGTTCGCCGGTCGCCGATACCGACATTGGATCCGGTCATCGAGACAACGACCAGGACCCAATCGCGCCACCCGGGGCAACAACCGTTAGTTTTGACGGACCTTCGCAACAGTTTCGGGGCCTTGATGTCGTTTTCCCGGTTCTTCACGGGCCTTTCGGCGAGGATGGCACAGTCCAAGGGTTGCTCGAGTTGTCCGGTATCGCCTATGTAGGTTCTGGAGTTCTCGGATCCGCGCTTGGCATGGACAAGGTCAAGATGAAGGAAGTCCTTGTCTATCATGGCTTGCCAGTGGTCGAGTGGCGGAGCTTCCGACGCTGGCAATGGCGTGAAGAACGGGAACGTGTTGTCTCAGAGGGTGAAGTGTTTGGTTATCCGTGTTTTGTCAAACCTGCGAACATGGGTTCAAGCATTGGCGTGAGCAAGGCGCATGACCGCGCCGAACTCGTAAAGGCGCTTTCAGAAGCGTTCAGGCATGACGAGAAAGCAATCGTTGAGCCGGCAATAGATGCTCGCGAAATCGAAGTGAGTGTGATCGGGAACGATCATCCGCGGGCGAGTATCGCGGGCGAGATTGTTCCAAGCAACGTGTTCTATGACTACGCTGCGAAGTATCTCGACGGTAAGAGTGAACTGCACATTCCCGCGAACCTCTCGGCGACCGATACAACGGTAGTCCGTGATCTCGCCATCCGTGCATTCACGGCGCTGGATTGCGCGGGTCTCGCACGTGCCGACTTCTTCCTTGACCGTCAGACTGGAAAGTGGTTCGTCAACGAACTTAACACCATGCCCGGGTTCACTTCGATCAGTATGTATCCAAAGCTTTGGGATGCCTCGGGCGTCTCGTACCAGGATTTGATTTCTGAACTCATCGACCTGGCGATATCGAGGTGGAGAGAGCGCCACAGCGCGTGCGACTAACCACCCTCCTGCACCATTGATGGCGCGCGCCGCGGTTCGGTCATCTCTCAGTGCCCGAACTTCTAGGCACGATCACGCACCGCAGCTGAACCGGGACGAAACCGATGTCCACGTGATAGCATTCGACCGCTGCGATGATTTGTACGTTCATGGGCGATGCGGGCCACTAGCTCATCTGGGAGAGCGCCACAATGGCATTGTGGAGGTGCGGGGTTCGAGTCCCCGGTGGTCCACCAAGACTCTTCTGCGAGGGTTCCGGCCCTGACTTAAAGCCAACACATAAGGACATCGTTCCATGGAACGTCAGACGTACTCGGATCCGCTTGGCGGCACCATCGCGATATTGATCATCGTGATTGCGACCGTTTGCATTGGTTTCGTGTGGATCTCGGCAACCGGAACCCCCATGCTGCCCAACATGCCCTTCCTGCACTTCTAGGCAGTTGACGGACGCACCGGCTTAGCTGATAAACATCCACGTAAGCTAGGAACTCATGACCTGAGTAGGATCATGGGTATCTCAGTTGATCCTACAGCTGGGGCATGCGGTGGGTCCCGCCAAAGTACGCCATTCGGCACTCGGCGATCAACGCCAGGGCCTCATCACGACCTTGCCACCCGCCCACTTCCACCGACTTGTCTTCCAACATCTTGTAGGTTGCAAAGAACACCTCGATTTCCCGCAACCAATGCGGAGCAAGGTCTGCGAGTGAGCGGACCCCAGCGAAGCGCGGATCCTGCGCCGGTACGGCAAGAACCTTTTGGTCTTCGCCTTTCTCATCTCGCATGTCCAGATAGCCAAGAACCCGGGCACGTACGAAGCAGCCGGGAAAGGTTCCCTCCTGAAGAATTACCAATACGTCGAGATGGTCTCCGTCAGGGGCATGGGTCTCAGGTATGAAACCGTAGTCCGCCGGATAGTGAACCGAAGAGTGCAAGGTTCGGTCCAGTTTCAACCTCCCGAGGCCAGCATCGTATTCGTACTTGTTTCGGCTGCCTTGCGGGATTTCCACGTAGACCCAGACACAAGCGTCATCATCCGGGTTCAATTTTGCTTCGGCACGCGCGCTGTTCTGCAAGGCTTCAAGGCGGGTGATCTCGATATTGCTCATTGGATCCTCTTCACGAGCCGCTCAATCATCGAACGGGTGACCCGCGCATCGTGACGCACAGGCGTGGTGCGCAAGTGTGGAGGCGGGCAGTCACCGCCACCGACCCTCGCCAATCAGTGGACCGCAAGCAATGCCAATCAACTGAACCGCAACGGTGCAAGCCACCGCGCGCAATCCACCGGCAACCGCCACCCGGTCTGGTCCGGGTCGGTCGCGCCGTCCTCGATGCACCAGATTGCCGAAACAACCGCGCCGACCACTCCCCAGTCCCTAATGCGGAGCGGGTCTAGGTCGGTTATGGAGGCAAACGCCTCAACCCTGCGATGCATACGTCCTGAATGGTCGTCGTGGGTCGCGAAGACCGATCCGGGGTTCCTCAGAAACGCCGATATTTCACACGCAGGTTCCCCGATTACCCCCTTGGGATCAATCACGATCCAGGTATTTTCGTCGACGGATGACCTTAGAATGTTGTGGTGGTGCAGGTCTCCGTGCAACAAGTGCTGGTCGCTGACGGCACCGGACAAAACAAGGCGATCAAAACGGCGCTCGGCGTCGTGGACAATTTCCGCGGGAAGTGGGCCCGAACCGCGTGCCACGAGCATTCGGTAACCATCAAATGCATGAGCCCATCCATGCTCAACGGAACCTAGGGAAGTCACCGCTTCACAAGACGCCTCGGGCTTGATACCAAGCTTCAGCAAAGAGCGAATCGCCATTGCTCCTATTCTGGTGGCTGCGATGTCATCATTGAGCGCAAGTTCAGCCAACTGGGAACCAGGTCGAATCCTCTCGAGCAACAGTGCTCCGAGTGCACGATCCGTCTCAAGCAAACGCACGACCCCGCGACCTGCGTACAGGCGAAGCGCCTGAACTTCGCCATCAAGTTCATCGCGTGGCACGCCAAGCTTCAAGACCACGGGAGTCCCGTCGGTCCGCCGGGCGCGTGTCACGTACTGGAAACTCAGATCGGCATACGGTGCCTCAAGAGAGAGGTCCCAGATCCGCACGCATTGGGCAATCGTGTCGGGAAGCGTTTCGATCCACCGACGTCCCGCATCACCAAACGTGCGGCCAATGCGACTCACAAATTCACTGGAAATCGCTGGCGTCTGCTGAGTTGCCTGGATCTCTACCATCGCCTTGAGGATAAGGCCCGTCAGTTGCTCATGGTTTTCGACGCTCTGGAATGCTTGTACCCTTACGGACGTCTGAGCACAATGGCAGGGTTATCAAGCACGTAGATATCGGAGTTCAAAAGATGAAAATCACGAAAATTGAGCGACTACACGCGGATGGCGCATGGCGGACGCTGGATTTCCTGAAAATCTCCACTGACGAAGGCATTGTCGGATGGAGTGAATTCAACGAATCCTTTGGTGGTGCGGGTGTATCCGCGTTGATAGACAACCTCATCCCCGTCCTGATCGGCAAGGATCCCCGTAACTACGAAGCACACGTCGCCCTTCTGTACGCCCTACGCCGCCAATCATCAGGTGGCGCGGTCCAGCAGGCAATCGGGGCGATTGAAAATGCCTTGCTTGACGTGAAGGCCCGCGCACTTGGGGTTCCTGTTTACGAAATGCTGGGCGGACCTGTCCGCGATCGCATCCGCCTCTACTGGTCTCACTGTGCGTCATACCGGGTTTCGCATTGGAAATCGATGGGCATCCCCGCTGTCAAAACCTTGGATGATGTCCTCGCTGCCGGAAAG
>SXGT01482121.1_pt1 | contig 26191 bp, 27 predicted proteins | sample 3176221 | NCBI WGS metagenome assembly SXGT01 (sample SAMN11356862, study PRJNA531348) | freshwater metagenome | isolation source: freshwater sample F1-120 | place: China: Fuxian Lake, Yuxi | collected 2017-12-25
ACGATCGACCGTTTCTTGCGACGCATCCTCAGTGAGCCGGAAGTTTCGGTCGTGCTTGCCCAGACATCGGGACAACAACAGGTGGCAGGCGAACACTTGATCAGCCTCGATGGCACGATCAACCTGGGTTCGTACGGCAGCGTGTACGTGGCGGGTAAGACTGTCGCCGAAGTCAAGGATGCCATCGAACAGTGCCTGGCCAAAGACCTTCAAGAGCCGGTCGTCGCCGTTACCGTGTTTTCCTACCAAAGCAAGGTGTACTACATCATCTCGCAGGGAGCGGGTCTTGGCGACGGCGTCACGCGTGTGCCGATCACCGGCAAAGAAACGGTGCTCGACGCGATCTCGCAAGTCAATGGCCTCAGTCGACTGGCGAGCAAAAAGATCTGGATCGCCCGACCCGCACCGGGGGGCAATGGCTGCGATCAGGTGTTGCCGGTGAATTATCACGAAATCACCGCCGGCGCGGCCAGCGGCACCAATTACCAACTTCTGCCGGGCGACCGTGTGTTTATCGCGGAAGACAAGTTTATTCTTGTCGACTCGTTCATCACTAAGGTGACGGCACCGTTCGAGCGCATCTTTGGCTTCTCGCTGCTGGGAGCACAGACGATTCAGAATATGAATAATTTCCCGTTGGGACGGCAAGGCGCCGGCTTTTAGCGTGTTGGCACATAAAACGTGCGTAGTCTGATGAGTTTTGGAGGCAACGTGAACGCGATGGTCTCAATGATGCGTGGTAAAATGATTGTCTGCTTGTTCTGCCTGGCTGCCAGCGCGGCTCAGGCAGCGCACGACGAGTTCTATGATTGGCGCTGCCCGTACTCACCCGACGGCACCTGCACTCCGCGGCGAAGCACCTATGGACACTACCCGACGAAGTGGTCCCGATGGCCCGGCGTGTCCGATGCCGACTACGAATCGAGTCTTCCCAGCAGTGATCTGTCCGCGCCTCCGGATTCCGCGGAAACCGGCCCGCGCATATCGCCGACGGACCTGCTGCCTCCTTACGACCCGTCCAGCCTCGACTCTGCACCAACGCCTCCCGGCGGCGATGGCAGTCCGCCTCCGCTGACACCCGAGGCAGACCAGCGGCCCGATATCCTTACACCGCCGGGCGAGGACGTCATGGACGAGCTCCTCCCGGACGACGAGCCGAAACAGCCCGAACCGGCGCCAGGGCCGCCGGCTGAGCCCGACTCCGAGCTCTTGCCCGGTTCGACGCCGAAACCTAATCCTGAACCAACACCAGAACGGGCGCCTGAATCGGGCAAGCCATTCGAGGACGATCCGTTCAAGGACGAACCGTTGTTCAACGATGAGGCGCCCGCGCCTCCCAGTGGCACGAAACGCAGCGGAATCGACTCTGGCCCGGACGGCGCATCACCCAACCAACCGGCGATGCGCAGCGTGCCCGCTCGCTTGCCTTCGGCCCAGCGGAACGGCAATCTGCCGAAGTCAAGATTATCGCGTGCGGCGACAAGTGATCCCAGGCCAATGCCGGGGGTGCCAGCGGCGGGCAAATCGCCCACTTCAGCACGGTCGCGAAATCCTCTACGAAACAGCTCGGCGCCCAACCAGATCGTCGCGGATGACGTAGTCGTGCCCACAAAGTGGCAGGAACCCGTGGCCGTCCAGCCGGAACCGGAACGTGGATGGCGCGTGAACCCATTGCGGTCTCGATAAAGGGGAGACAGCAGGGCGGGCGCCGTCAGACAGTGTCTTTCGGCTCCGATCTAATAGCGACCGAGGCCTGCTAGCGCGGTGGTGTGATGACGCAGCTCACCTTGGCACCGTTCGCTGGTTTTGATACTCTACCACCCGCGCTGGAAGTCGCTGCTGCAGATGGCCTAAGGTGACCAGAGCGCACGTCCCGTATCTGTCTGGCCGACAGGGAAGGAGGCCGCCATGAATACCGATGCCAAGCATCAATTGCGGGTCCACATTCGCTGGATGATCCGCCGCGACATGTCCGAGGTTCTGGACATTGAACACGAGAGTTTTGAGTTTCCTTGGAGCGAAGACGACTTCATTCGTTGCCTCCGCCAACGCAACTGCATTGGAATGGTCGCCGAGCACGACGACCATGTGGCGGGCTTTATGATCTACGAACTGCACAAGACACGGCTGCACATTCTCAATTTCGCCGTCGCGAACCGATATCGCCGTCGTGGCGTGGGTCAGCAGATGACGAGCAAGCTGATCGGAAAACTATCGAGCCAGCGCCGCACACGCATCATGCTCGAAGTGCGCGAGACGAACCTCGCGGCCCAATTGTTCTTCCGACGATCCGGCTTTCGGGCCGTGAGCGTGCTGCGCGACTTCTACGAAGACACCACGGAAGACGCTTACATGATGCAGTTCCGCCACCGCCCGACCCCCTCCGAAGTGATTATCCCAATCAACCGCATCACGAAGCTGGCCGGCTGAGCCCTTCAGGCATCCCTTGGGCAACTTTCTGTACTTGGTGCGCTTCCCCTTCTAGAATCCTCGCATGCCCGAGGTGCACTGGACAGTTATTGGCAGGTTGGCGGCGATCATCGCGGTTGGGCTGGCATTGTGGGCGTTGGTTGCCTGGTGGCGGACCTGCTACACGCTTCCACAAGCCCTCCTGTACTTGCTCAACCGGCTCATTACCAGTCTCCTCTGGCGTGTGCGGGTCACAGGCATGTTGCCGGTCAGGCCGGGAAGGCCAGCCGTGATCGTTTCAAACCACATTAGCGGCATCGACCCGCTGTTGATCCAGCGCGCGGCCAATTGCTGCGTGCATTGGATGGTGGCCCGCGAGTATGTCGAGCATCCGATGATGGCGTGGGCCTTCCGGATATTGGGGGCGATCCGCGTGAATCGCGGCGGCGTGGACACCGCAGCCCTCAAGCAGGCGATTCGTGTGCTTGAACGTGGCGAGCCGGTGGGCATGTTTCCCGAGGGCCGAATCAATACCCGGCCCGACGAAAATGTGCTTTTGCCGGGGCGGCCCGGCGCGGCCTGGGTTGCCCTCCGGGCGCGCGTGCCGGTGGTGCCGTGCTATGTTTCTGGATCCCCCTACAACGGTACGGCTCTCGGCAGTTTTCTGATGCCCGCCAGGACCCGCGTGGTCGTCGGTGAACCGATCGACATCTCCGAGTACTACGATCGCGCCGACGAGCGAGAAGTGCAGCAAGAGCTAACCAGGCGGTTCCTCATAGCGATCGCAAAACTGGCGGGAAATCCCCTGTTCGAACCAAAACTTGCCGGGCGGCGCTGGAAACCGGAGGAAGCTGACGAGGCGTGAAGCAGGGAGATCTCGGAGCGTGGCGCGCAGATCGCGGACCGTTGGGAGGGGGGGATGACGCATCTTGACAGCGCGAGGTCAGCGACCGCGCGGCATCGTCTGCGGCATCGGCGGGAATTTCAGACCGTGTAACCTGTGTCGGAGCGTGGAACCTGGATCGCGGAGCCGGGAACTCTGATGCGAGCAATGTCGCCGCGAGGGCCGGCGTCTCTTCGATGCGTTAAGTTTAGGCGAAGCTGTTCAAGTGCGATGCTCAACGCATGCTCAACCTCCGCCTCGTCGCGTCCCGTTCGCAAAACGGTGGCCACCGGTGCCTGCCTGCGGATTTGCGCGCCGACGGTCGGGACATCGGCGACGCCATCGAGCACTTCCCGCAAATCAACTTCGACCGTGAGATTCTCCTCCGCGAACCCCATCGCTTTGCCGACGCAGGGCGTCCCCCTGGAAGGCAATTGCCTGGGCAATGAGCCCTCGCGACAGGCGGCGACATGCAGCGCGAGCGCCGGCAAGTTCAATGATCGTTCAAGCACTTCCACACTCGCGGTGTAGCGCGGATTGACTTCGACGGGCCAAACTTCGTGCGTGTTGATCACCGCGTCGACGCCGAACAGGCCGACCACTGCGAACTCGGCGGCAAGCGCGTTGCCAATCGCGGCGAATTGTTCTTCTCGCGGCGAATCGAGCGGCATTGGACCAATCGAGCCGCGGTAACGAAAGGAGTTCTCTTTCAGCAACTGCCGCGTAACGCCCAGCAGCACAGCCTCGCCTCGCGCCGCGACATAAACGGCGGAGCAAGGCCCACCTTCCACATGGCTTTGAAAGTAGACCGGCTGCTGGACCCTATCGGCCGCGGCGTTTGTCAGGCGTTCGATGCAGACACCGCCGGCCGATCGTAATGGCTTGCGCAGCCAGGAGCCGTCGCGGGGCAAATCGGCGCTGGTCGCCGCGACGTTGGGACAACAGATGCCAGCGCGGCGCAAGCACTGAGCCACTTGCAGCGGATCGCGCACGCGGCGGAGCACCTCGCCGCAATTGCCGTAGAGCGGACGGATTGCCGACCAGTGATCGATCAGGTCCGGATAGTTCTCTAGTGCGCCCGTGTACATCCAGCCGCCCGCTTGGGGGCCGCGCAGAACTCCTTCCAGGCCGCGCGGATAATCCTCGACGCGGGTCGCAGGGCATGTTTCGCACAGATCGACATCGGCGTACAGATCTGCAGCCACGGGCATAAAAAAAGCGCGCCGGGCGGATTGCGCCGCGGCACGCACGCTGGCACCGACGAGGGTGATTGCATTCATGGCGTCCGAAGTCGGCTTCACGAACACGTTCATCTTTGCTGAGAGTCGTGTTCGCTGGAGTTCCGCCTTGAGGCCGCGCTTGCGTCACCGCCTCAAGGCGGTTCTCCAACGCGAGAAAGACTCCCGCCCCCTTTTGTTCTGCTACGGCAAGAACTGTTGGCACCAATACACTGTGCCGCCTCGCGTAGTGTACGCGGCGACGCCAATTCGTCGATGGCGACGGTTCAAAATGTTGGCCCGATGGCCCGAGCTGTTCATCCAATCGCGAACGACCTCCTGGCTCGAGTTCTGGCCCATCGCGATGTTCTCGGCCACGGGATAGCTGCCGTGTTGGAGGTTGTTGTTGCGGGTCATCCACCAGGCGTGATTGCGCGAGGTCTGCACCAGGTTGGGGGAAAGCTCAAGCGATGGCAGGCCGTGCCGTGCGCGCTCCGCATTCGTCTTGGCCGCCACTTCCAGTTCGAGCGGGAAGTATGCGAATGAAACCGGCCTGGCGACCGTCGGATTCGTTGTTGGCTGCTGGGCTTGCGGTGTCGCGGCTGGCGCGGCCGCCGGACTCTCGGAGGCCGCTCGCGGGTTAGCCATCAGAGCCAAGCCAGCGCAGAGTGTCAGCATCGAGGTTGTCATGGAATACTCCTCCTTGTCACGGTCGTGGGGTAGGTTGGGAAAGCTGCGAGAGCTTTTCCGGTAGGTTTTGACACCATAACCTTTCCGCCGAATCCTGCAAGGGGGCGGCAGGATTGAATCCGACATCTTCCATAAAAAACTTCTTGACACTTGCAAAGCCCCCGGCCTCTGGTATTGTTTGGAGTTCCACGCGGCCCGGTTTTCTTGGCCGTTCCACCTACCATTCCATTTGTTTGGGAGTACCGCGATGTCGATGTTCATCGGAGAAGCCCTGGTCGGCGAAGGCAACGAGATCGCCCATATCGATCTGTTGATCGGCAGCAAAGACGGTCCCGTCGGCCATGCGTTTGCGAATGCATTGGCGCGGCAGAGTGAAGGTCATAGCAACCTGCTGGCCGTACTGACGCCGAATTTGCTGGCCAAGCCTGCGACGGTCATGGTCACCAAGGTCACCATCAAGGGGGCCAAGCAGGCCGTGCAAATGTTTGGTCCGGCTCAGGCGGCGGTCGCCAAGGCGGTGGCCGATTCGGTCGAGGCGGGCGTCATCAAAGCGGCTGACGCGGAAAACCTGGTCATCGTTTGCGGAGTGTTCATTCACTGGGAGGCCGCCGACGACAAGAAGATCTACAAGTTCAACTACGAGGCCACGAAAGAAGCGATCAAAAGCGCGATGGCGGGGAAGCCGACTGCCGCCGAAATGATCGCCGGCAAGGAAAGCGCTGCCCATCCGTTCCGCGGGTTCTAACTCCCACCTCAAAAAATCGCCAAACCGCAAGTGGACGTGAACCGCTGCTTGCGGTTTCGCATGCGCACTGGAATGAGCAAGCCAAAAATTCTCGTGCAGCTCGATACCGATGAGCAGCCGAGCGTCTTCGATGGCGTGGTGGCGGTCGATGCGGGCGTGGACCACCTCTTTCGCCATGGTAATGTCGATCCGGTGGGCGTGCGCGATCTTGTCTTCGGAGCAATCTTCACTCGCGGCCTCGATGACCTGAAGTCGTCCGCGATCTTCATCGGTGGTTCCGATGTGTCCGCGGGCGAGACGTTGCTGGCCGCGGTCAAGAACACGATGTTCGGTCCCCTGCGCATCTCGATCATGCTCGACTCCAACGGCGCGAACACCACCGCCTCCGCCGCCGTGTTGGCTGCCGCCAGGCACGTGTTGCTGCCGGACGCCGAAGCACTGGTGTTGGCGGGTACGGGCCCGGTGGGCTCGCGCGTGGTCCGGTTGTTGGCGGCGGAGGGAGTTCAAGTTCGGGTTGGCTCGCGTACGCTTGCGCGCGCTGAGGCCACCTGCGATTCCGTTTGCAAACGAGTGCCCAGGGCACGCGTCAGGGCGGTCGAGACCGCCAGTCCCAACGCCACGGCAGCGGCTCTCGACGGCGTGCAATTCGTGATTGCGGCGGGCACGCCAGGGGTGGAATTGCTCGCGGCCGACGCTCGATTGGCCGCTCGCGCGCTGAAAGTGGCCATCGACCTGAACGCGGTGCCCCCCCTGGGCATCGGCGGTGGAGAAGCCACCGATAAGGCCATCGAACGCGAGGGGGTGATTTTCTACGGCGCCATCGGCGTGGGCGGTGACAAAATGAAGATTCACAAAGCCGCGATCCGCCAACTTTTTGAATCCAACGATCAGGTGCTCGACGCGGAAGAAGTCTATCGCATCGGCAAGCAGTTGGCAGCGAGCAGCTAGCCGCGGGCCGGCTCGTCCGCGGCTGCCGATGGAAGTTATTCTCACTGATTGCGGATCAGAATCACCGCCATGATCACCAGCACGATCAGGCTCAAAAAGCCCCACAACAGATTGCGAAAAATGCGTCGGTTTGCACGTTCTTCGGGAGTCCGATAACGCTTGACCGGCGCCGGTCGTGCCACGCCATCGCCCAAGTCGACCTGCATCGCGTCCTTGCCCGACTTTTGCGTCTCGCCGGGAGTGGAGCGGGGTTGTGGTTCCGTCGTCGCCGGCTGTGAAACGATTGACGATGGAACGGGTCGCGGCGCGGCGGGTGGCGTCGGCGCGGTCGGTGGTTGAGGCACCGGCGCGGGAAGTTCGACCGGCGGAGGCAGGCGATCGTCAATCGACGGCGGGGAAAAATCCGTCGTCGGTGGAATCGGTGGCAGCCCTGGCGGAGGGGGCGGAGCAAATCCTGACGGTGGCAAGGGAGGCATCATGTCCACCCCGAGCTGCGGAGCGCCCTGGGAAACCAAGACGGGCGGCAGGAATGCTCCCGGCGGCGAAGGTATGGCGGGGGACAGCACCAGCCCCGGCCCCGGCGGCGGCGGTGGGGGTGGGGGGATATCCGGCGGCAGACTTGCGCCCGCCACCAAAACTATGCCCCCGCAGGTGGGGCAGGTTACGTGGTGCCCGATTAAGCCCGCTTCCACCTCGAACAAGCCCGTACAGAAGGGGCAGATAAACTGCATCGCGGACATGACGGCTTCCTGGTTGTGCGATGCGGATCTGCGAGACGACGGGGCTGGGAGTCGGGATTCATTCCTGCCTCGCGCTGCGAAGCATGGATGAAACCATGAATTCCGACCCCACGGCACGACACGACTGCTGGTCCCTCATCGATCGTTGCCGGATTGTTCGCAGGAGATTTTCAGCTTCGCTGCTCACATTATTCGGCGGCGACGACTTAAGCAGCTTTTCGATGGCCGGCACAAACTGCTTGCCATCCAGCCGTGAATTGCTTTGAAGCAACGTGCCGATGGCGCGTAGCGCGTTGAACTCGATCAGCGCACGCTTGAACACCCGCGATTGCTCCTCCTCGATCTTCACGCCAGCCTGTTCCTCGGGATCGAGCATTTCCACAAGCATTGCCATGGCCGCTGGATCGCCATGACGCGCGAGCCCGGTGGCCGCGTTGTACCGCACGTCGGCGTAGCCATCGTCCGCCATCCGCTGCAACTGCGCCAGCAGCGGCTCGCCGCCGATCACACCCAGGACATAGGCAGCCGAAGAACGCACCAGCGGATCGGCGTCCGTCGCCGCGGCCAGCAACGTCGATTCTAACGCAGGCGCCGAGAGCGGCTGCTTGGAATCGGCCGCGCGAACGTTATCGGCCAAAAGTGCAATCGACTCCAGCGCCGACCGTCGCACGACCGTTTCCTGGGGATCGCGATCGGTGCTCGCGGCCTTGAGCAACGCCGGCAAGCCGTCGGCCACCTCGAACGATCCGAGCGCCCGGCAGAGGAATATCCTGAAGGTCACCGGCTTTTCTTCCATGCTGCCAGCGGCGAGTTCACCATCCAGCACAGCGGCCAATTCCTTGACTACCTCGCGGTTTTGTCGCAGCTCCTTAAATCCCGGACCCTGCTCGTTGTTGAGCGCATTGGCCAGGTTGACCGCCGCTTGCCAGCGCGCTGCATTGTTCCGCTTGATGGCATCGACATACGACTGCGGATCGTTGCCCATCTGCGCCAGCCAGTTGAACAACAGCCAGACCAGCACGACAATCAAAACGATCACGCCGGGAATCACGAACAGTTGCACGATAAAGCCGGCACTCGGCGCCTCCACCGGCGGCAAGGCATCGCTGGCAGAAACGACGTCGCGGGGGGGGCGATCGGCATCGGGTGGGTCAGGTGCGGCGCGGGGCATAGCCTTAAGTGTAGAATTCGCCGTTGTGGCGTCAACCAACTGGCAACGACGTTTCGGATGGAAATCGATGCATCTCCTCGACCTCACGCTCGACTCTCCCGCCGCCAACCTGGCGCTCGACGAAGCGCTGCTCGACCAGGCCGAGGCCGGCGACATGCGCGAAACATTGCGCCTTTGGGAATCCAACGCGCCGCTGGTGGTGGTTGGCCGCAGCTCGAAGCCCGAGGCCGAAGTGCGTCTCGATTTCTGCCACGAGCGGAACATTCCGGTCCTCCGCCGAAGCAGCGGCGGCGCAGCGATCGTCACCGGACCGGGCTGTCTGATGTATGCGCTTGTGCTCAGTCTCGAATTGCGTCCTAAGCTCCGTTCGCTCGACGAGACACATCGATTCGTCCTCGAAACAATGGCAGCATCGCTCAATCAACTCACACCCGGAATTCACCGGCAAGGGACGAGCGATCTTGCGTTCAGCACGAACAATCTCCCCCCTCCCTTGATGGGAGAGGGGCCAGGGGTGAGGGATTGGCCTCTCGCACACGCGCCGCCCAAAAAATTCTCCGGAAACAGTCTGCGGGTCAGGCGTCGTTACATTCTTTATCACGGAACGCTGCTTTATGATTTCTCGCTTGACCTGGCAGGTCATTGCCTCGCCATTGCTCCGCGGCAACCGGCGTACCGTGCCGGCCGTGACCACAACGACTTTATTGCCAATCTACCCATCCCCGTCCAAGCCTTGCGAAAGGTTCTTATTGCCGCCTGGCAAGCCAGCGCACTGCGAACCGACTGGCCCCAATCGCGTGTCCAGCAATTGCTGACCGACAAGTACCAAACCTCCGAATGGTCGATCGAAGTGTGATTGCCGCAAGCCAGGTGCTATGATTTCGGGTGGGCCCGCTCGAACCTGGCCTTTATCGTTCAATGCTTCTTCCGCCGTTTCGTAAAAAACCGCTCCCGTAGCTCAATCGGATAGAGCATCTGCCTTCTAAGCAGAATGTTGCAGGTTCGAGTCCTGCCGGGGGTACTGCAACATGTACGACCTGATTGGTGATATTCATGGGCATGCCGAAGAACTCGTGCGGTTGCTCGACGAACTAGGGTACTGCCAAACGAAGGGAAGTTATTCTCATCCCAGCCGCCGCGCCATCTTTGTCGGAGACTTCGTCGATCGCGGGCCGAAAATTCGACAAGTGCTCAAGATCGTACGGGCAATGGTCGATGCCGGTAGCGCGCTGGCGGTGTTGGGCAATCATGAACTTAACGCCCTGGCGTTTCATACCGAGTTGCCAGACCGGCCCGGAGAATATCTGCGGTCGCACACGCCCAAGAACGTTCGTCAGCATCAGCAGACGTTGGACCAGGTGCCGAGCGATGATCTGAAAGAATTCCTGGACTGGTTTCGCACGTTGCCGCTCTGGCTCGATTTGCCCGGCTTGCGCGCGGTGCATGCCTGTTGGAACGAGCCGGCCATGGCGTCGATCGCTCGTTCACTTACCGAGCACGGCGGCATTACCACGTCGTTTTTGCAAGCGGCCTACGACGACCGACAACGACTGTTCCGGGACATGGAAACCGTGCTCAAAGGCCCGGAAGCAGCGCTGCCCGAGGGGGTGTCTTTTCATGATAAGGAAGGGCATGAACGCCGCAAGATCCGCACGCGCTGGTATGCGCCATCCGAAGGACACACGTATCGCACCTATGGCTTTCGGTCGGACGAGATTGCCTGTGACAGTGCGCTTCTGCCTGAAGTGATCGCTGCAGCCCGGCCCTACCCGCGTGACGCCAGGCCGGTCTTTATCGGCCACTACTGGCTGTGGGCCGAGCGACCGGGATTGCTCGCTCCGAACGTGGTCTGTCTCGACTACAGCGTGGCCAGCGGCGGATTCTTGACGGCCTATCGCTGGGACGGCGAGGTGCAGCTCGATGAACAAAAGTTTGTTACGGCGAGAGCCCGTCCGATATAATTCACTCGACACTGAGTACCAGGCCGCCTTCACGGGCTCAACCTCCACGATACGGGCAATCTCGAAATAGGTGACGCGATGCGACAGCGATGGTTCGGCTTGAGGCCCCTTCTGGTGATTGTCTGTCTTGCGGCAAGTTTGGCGTGTGCGGAGAAACCAGTCACAAAGCAGACCGGAAACCCCGCCACCTCCCAACTGGCGATACATGACTGGCCGTGCTGGCGTGGGGCAGATCGCAACGGCATCTCGCACGAAATCCATTGGAGCACCGACTGGCCGGCCGATGGTCCCAAGCAGTTGTGGAAAGCCAACGTTGGCACGGGCTTTAGTTCGGTTGCCGTCGTTCGCGACAAGCTCTACACGCTGGGTCATACAAGCGGCGATGATTCCGTGCACTGCTTTGACGCGGAGACCGGTGAAGCGCTGTGGAAGTATTCTTACCCATGTAAGCTCGTCGATAATCTGCACGAAGGCGGGCCCGGCGCCACCCCCACGCTCGATGGCGACCGGCTTTACACCGTCAGCAAGGAAGGGCATTTGCTTTGCTTCGACGCCAACACCGGCGATATCAAGTGGCAGCGGGAATTCCAGCCGCTGTTTGAGGTGAAGATGCCTGAATGGGGCTTCTCGGGCTCGGCGGTCGTCTTGGGCGACCAACTGATCGTCGATGCCGGTTGTCTGGCGGCCTTCCACAAAATGACGGGCGATGTGATTTGGAAGACCGCTTTGCAACGACCCGGTTACGGTACGCCGGCGCCGTTCCAGCACGAGGGGGAAACGCTGATCGCCTATCTGAGCAACGACGCGCTGGTTGTCGCCAAAGCGGCCGACGGCAGCATCGTCGATCAGACTTCCTGGGAGACCGACTACGCCACGAGCGCCTGCACGCCGATCATTCACGAAGGCGCCATCTTTATTTCGACCGGCTACAACCGCGGCTGCGCACTCTACGATCTGAAGAACGGTAAGCTCGCGCAGCGTTATGAAAACAAAAACATGCGCAATCACATGGCCGCCTGCATTCTGTGGCAGGGAAATTTGTACGGCTTTGACGGCAATAGTCATAATCCTTCCAGCGTGTTCCTGAAATGCCTTGACTTCGGCACAGGCGAGGAAAAATGGAAGCACCGCGGCCTGGGGTGTGGCACGCTGATGATGGCCGGCGGCAAGCTGATCGTGCTAAGCGATGAAGGTGAAATGGTCGTTGCGTCGGCGTCGGCCGATGGCTTTGAGCCCATCGCCAAAGCCCAAGTCATCGAAGGCCGCTGCTGGACCGTGCCGGTGCTCTCGCGCGGCCGCATCTACTGCCGCAATTCCGCAGGCGATCTGGTGTGCCTGGATGTCCGCTAGCGTCCGACGGGTAGCCGGGACAGCCGTCCTCGTTACCCCTCAGAACACCCATCGTTGCTAACGAGAAACCAGGGTCGGGGAACTTTTCACCCGGGTCGGCGCGACTAACTTCATAGGCAGTTCGCCATAACTGAGGGTGCCAAGGGTTCCGACTCGGTGATCGAGGCCGCTGAAGTCTGGCGAATCCAGCTACCGTCACGTGGCGGTTTCATGTCTCAATTCCAGAGAGAGGGAGGTGTCGTATGGTCAGGCGCTCGATGTTATGGACGGCCGTGATTGCCGCTTGCGGCTTAGCCGCAGTTCCATGGATGGTTTCGCACGCGGAAGAACAGTCCGAAAAACCCGCTCGCGATCAACAAGCCAGCCAACAGCCGGTCCAACGTGCGGCGCCGGCGCCGCTGGCAGACTTCACCCAAAAGGGACTTGCTTATCTTGCCGGCCAGCAAAACACCGACGGCGGTTGGGGCCAAGGGGGCGGCTGGCGCACCGCGTCGCAAGGTGGTCGCGTCGAGGGGGCCGACGTGAAAGACCCCAGCGATGTGGGCAACACCTGCGTGGCCGTGCTCTCGCTGGTGCGTTCGGGCAGTCTGCCCGCCGCCGGCGAGTATGCCGCGCACGTCACCAAGGGCATCGATTACATCTGCACGAATGTGGAAAGGGCCGACCGGCAGTCGATTTGGGTCACCGATGTTCGCGATACGCAGTTGCAAAGCAAGATCGGCCAGTATGTCGACACGTTTCTGGCCGCGCTTGTGCTTTCGGAACTCAAAGGCAAGGTGCCGGCCGACAAAGGCGGCAGCCGCATTGACGCCGCCTGCAGAAAAGTGATCGCCAAGATCGAATCGAATCAAAAGGAAGACGGCACGTTTGCGGGCAACGGTGGCTGGGCGTCGGTCCTCTCGCAAGGTCTGGCCAGCAAAGCACTCAACCGCGCGGTGCAAAACGGCGTTTCAGTGCGAGCGGAAGTGCTCAAGCGAGATTTCGCGCAGGCCGAAGGTCAGTTGGCCGCGGCCGGTGCTGTGGCGGTCCCCGTGGCCGACGGTTCTTCGCCCTCCGGCGAAGAGTCTGCCAAGCCGGTTGAGAAGCCGAAGGTCATTAAGGACGGGGAGAGCATCGCCGAATCCGCAGGCCGCGGGTCGGGCTTCGCAGGCCGCGGCGGACTTGCCAGCGGCGGCGCCGACGCGGGTGTGCAACTCTACAGTTTGTCGGCCAACGCCAGTCGCGTGGCCGATCTGAAGATCTCGCAAGACAAAGATCGCAAGCGCGCCGCGCGGGTGCTCACAAGCGAAACGTCCAGCAAGGAAGAAAAAGCCCAAGCCAGCGAGCAGCTCCGAGAGTTCGATCGCGTCGCCGAAACGCAAAAGCAAGCGACCGATGGGCTGATCAAGCGACTTGATGACAAGCAGTTCATCGCCGGTTTCGGCAACAACGGCGGCGAAGAATTCCTGAGCCACATGAACATCAGCGAAAACCTGTGCGCCCTGGGGGGCCAAGAGTGGGAGCGCTGGAACAAATCCATCTCGGACGTGATTGGCAATGTGCAAAATGGCGACGGCAGCTGGAGCGGCCACCACTGCATCACCGGCCGCACATTCTGCACCAGCGCCGCCTTGCTGACACTGATGGCCGACCGCGCTCCCTCGCCAGTTGTCGAAAACCCGAGTTCCAAATAATGTCACGCTGGCGGTCCAATTGCCAGGGGAGTGCGAGTGGGCGTGCAATCGTGGCATTGCGATAGCGCAGCCATCGAAAAAAGCCCCGCAGCGGCGACCGGTGGTAGCCGCGGGTGCCACCCCGTGTATACGATGTGCGAAGAATGTTTGAGCCCCGGAGGCGCGATTGAAGGAGCGCCCCTCAATCGTCCCTGCGGGACTCTTGGCTTGACTGCGATTCGTTCCCACGCGCTAGCGCCCGTGGCTGCCTTCAATCGCCCCTATCGGGGTTGCCGGACATGCGACATCGACTTTTCGTATTCACGGTCTGCATCATTTGCGTATCAACCGACTCCGCCCGTGCCGAAACTGATCGGGAGCTCGTCGCCAAGATCGACACGGCGATTGCCCGCGCCGTGAAATTCCTGGCTTCGAAGCAATCCCCCGACGGCGCCTGGCGATCCGGCGTTTACGCCCCCTTCAAGGCAGGCGATGCCCTGACGCCTCTGGTGATGACCGCGCTGTTGCCGCTGCCCGTGGACGACGCCACAAGCGAACCGTGCGCGCGTGGCATGCAGTATTTGTCCGAGCTTTCGAGACGCACGTTCGAAAATCCCGCCGGTCTCAAGTCAATCGCCTACCCGGCCTACACGGCCGCGTACACGACAATCGCCCTGCACCAGAACCGTCGTGCCGAAGACGGCGCCATTCGATCCAAGTGGCTGCAAGCCCTGCGCGACCTGCAACTCACCGAAGCCAGCGGTTGGAAGCCCGACGACGTCGAGTATGGCGGTTGGACTTACGGCCATGCGGCGGCGAGAAGGCCGGCCGACGGGCAGGTGCTTGGGCCACTCGATCAACCCAATATGTCGGCAACTGCCTTGGCGCTTGTGGCGTTGCAACTGGGGGGAGTATCCGGCGAGGATGCAACTCTTGACAAGGCCCTGCGATTCGTCGAACGTCTGCGGAATGAGGACGGCGGATTCTTCTTTATCAGCGCCGACGGGGTGCGCAACAAGGCTGGCGTTGACCCCAACGACGCCAGCCGCTTCCTTTCGTACGGCAGCGCCACGGCCGACGCCTTGAGATCTTTGCTGGCCTGCGGAGTCCCGCACGGCGAGATGGCAAACGGCGCACGCGATTGGCTGGCAACGCGATTCTCCGCATCCGCCCATCCCGGCACGTATGCGGCGGATCGGAAAGCCGCGCAAAACGCCCTCTATTTCTACTGGGCCGCCGCCTTCGCGCAGGCGTTTGGGCAACTCGAGGCGGTCACGGTTGCCCCGCGTATCCTTCCTGATGAAAGCGCCGGCGACACGTGGAGCCAAGCCTTGGCCAAATCCCTGCTGGACCGGCAACAGCAGGATGGTAACTGGCAGAATCCGTTGGTCGATCAGCGCGAGGATGATCCGATCATTGCCACTTCATTCGCGATTCAGTCGTTGTCGTCCTGCCGAGCCATGTTGGCAAGCGAATCGCGTCCCGACGTTGCGGGCGTGGACGAAACTTTCACCTGTCATGCGCGCGACGCCGTCTGTCACGGCGAGAAACTGCAATTCGAGCCGCAACCGCAGAAGAATACACTCGGCTGTTGGGTGAACGAGAAAGATTGGGCGTCGTGGCAGATTGCAGTTGAGAAGCCGGGCGAATATGAAGTGATCGTCTGGCAAGGTTGCGGGGCCGGGGAGGGGGGCAGCGCGGTGGCGGTGCAGGTCGGCGATGAGAAGGTTTCATTCAAGGTGGAGGCCACTGGCCACTTCCAGCATTTCCAGCCGCGGTTGGCCGGCACGCTGAAGATCAACTCGGCGGGCAGGCAGGAGCTTGTGCTCAAATGCCTTCACAAAGCCAAAGTCGCCGTCGCCGACGTGCGGCAGATTCGCCTGGTTCCGGTGGCCGTCCAGTAACCGTTCACGGGCCGGGGACAGGCACATTTTCCCGGCGAAATTGCGAGAGGTGCGTCGTCCTGTCAGGAGGTTGTCCAACGTGGTTCCCGGGCAAACGTGCCAGTCCCCCTCTCCTTCAACTGCTCGGCGAGCCTTGCTTTTCGCGTTCGAATGCCACACGGCCTCCTTCCGCGCGCATTCGCATCAGCGTGTAGAGGTCCTCTTCCTCGGGCCAAAGCAACCGGGCTCCTTCGGTCATCGCCGCCTGGTGATCTTGGTAGAATCGTCGGGCCGCTTCGAGCCTGTCCGGATCTTCGAGATTCGAATAGATCTGCTCCCAAGCGTGCCAGAGCGTCATGTTCGTGGGCCAGCGTTCGATGGCTTTGAAGATGGCCGAGATCCAGCCTGGCGTGCGATCGAGTTCCATCGCCAGCGCATCGCGATGCAGGGCCGTCGCCAGGTTGACGATGTTCGTGCGTTTGGTACCCGCCTTGAGTAGCGTGCCTTGAAACCACTCGCGGCTGCGGTCGCGTCGCCACGAGCTGCGGATATGATCATCGTTCTGCAAATCATCGCAGATGATCAGTGTGGGCCGATGCTCTCGCCGCCTCTTGCCGCGGAGGTGCTGGCCCGATCCGTAGGCTTCAATGGTCGGGCCATCGTGCAGCCGGATGATATTGCCTTGGGCTTCCGGAGGCTGGCGGAACAATTCATGGTAATCCGATCGCAGGCGACGATTTTCGAACAACTCCCAGCGCACGTTGTTCAGATGGGCGGTGGCCTGATGGCTGGTGTCGGAAATAATCCAAATGTAGGCTTCCTGCTTTTCCACCGCGCATCGCAGCACGAAAGCCAGCGTGGCCACGGTTGATTTGGCGCTTCCGCGTGGGCCGATCAGGTTCAGCTTGACACCGCGCTGCTCGACGGCACGATCCAATTGTTCGCCCAGCCAGCGATGCATCCGCGAAGGCGTCAGGCGGAAGTGCGTGGGCAGATAATGCTGCGCCCAATCGAGCAGGCCCTTGCCGTGTGCGGCGTTGGCGCGGTTCAGGCGCCGTGCGCGCCGCACAAAATTCTTTCCCCATTGTTTGAGCGGCACGGTCTCGCAGCCATACTGGTTGATGGTGTCGCCGTGGAATTCTTCATCGACTTCATGGCTTGACACGTTTGCCTCCTTTTCTTTCCGCTGGAGCCAGCGATGCGTCGATCGCCTTCCAGAGCCGATTCACGACTTGAGACCGAAGTTTGGCATCGGGGATATGCCTTGCAAGAATCTGCACGAACTGCGCGAGAATCCGCTCGGCATGCTTAGGCGTCACGGTGCCCGGGCGACGCTGCGCATACTCCTCGGGAAACTTGCGCTCCAGCGACCAGGCGGAGGCCCGCCAATACTTGATGTCTTCCGACGCCTTTTCAATCCGTCCTGTATGTCGCAGTTCGAAGTCGGACTCGGCTTGGGCGATGTCCGCGGCGAATTTCTTGTTGCGCTCCGCCTCGTTGTAAATGGTCGCCACGTGACAGCCCACGCGATTCGCCGCGGCGCGGCGGTTCAGGCCGAGCGTCAGCACGGCGACCACGACCTTTCGTTTGGAATCGTCAAAGAACCGTTGCATGGTTGACCCTCCGTTGGGTTTGGTTATCCCGCTGCCTGCCGCTGAGCCGGATTGGCATACTCGAACGACACCACCGCTCGCCCGGCGGATTGATTGGATCCGGTCTTGAGCACGTTTACCGTGCGCCAGTTGGGCGAGCTGCGGCAGTGCGCGATCACCGCCGGATGACTGGCCGTGATGTTGAACCGCAAGCCGTCGGCGCGATGCAGATCGGCGACTGCCTCGGCCACACGCATACCCACGCCGATGCCCTGATAGTCGGGTAACGTCACAATCCGGCTGATGCGATAATGCTTTCTGCGTCCCCAAATGGGCAGCGTCGCGCAGAACGTCACCGGTTCGTCGCGCCACCATGCCAGGTAGCAGCGGGCGGACGGGTTCAACTTGCCGCTCAGATAGTGATGCCGCGCAAACACACGCCAAGCCTCGCTAGTCGCCCGGTGGATGCGCAAGTTGATTTCCGGTCGCCGAAGACGCCTCCGCGTGCAGGTGGCGCTTGCCATGTCCACGATCCAATCCGGCTCGAGCCATTCGGCGACGTCGTAATGGCAGGTAACAGCCACGAACTTGAGCGCCGAATTCGGCACGTGGTACGCAATGTTTTCGGGCGATGGCTCCGCGATCGTGTCTTGCCGTTGTGCGTTCATGCGACGAATCGCCTTGGCCACCGCGGCCGAACCGATGCGGGCCACGTTGCGGTCGACGACACTCGTAAATTCGTCGAAGGCCACCAGTGGCAGTGATGGTGGCAATCGGCACTGGCCACTTGCCAGCGCCAGCGAGCGAGCCAGATCGCAGCGAAACTTTTCCCCGCCGCTGAGCACTTCGTACGGCTTCACCCAGGAGGGGGGAGAGCTGAACCCGACGGCTGTCAAAAGGCCGGTGATCTGCTTGATCGGCAGGTCGCCGAAGCAATCGACCACGGCCTTGTCGCGCGGCCACTCGAAGTGCGTCACCAGCGCGTCGCCAAAAGCCCCCCGTGCGATCGTGCTCTTGCCGCTGCCCGACGGGCCAACAATCAGGCCGATCTGCCAATCTTCTTCCTGCGACGGCACTTCGACGGAGAACTGCGATCGGGCTTTCTCCGCGACGGGCACATCGAACAGGCCCGCCACTTGGCGCACGCGGAACGAATCGTACACGGGACATTCGACGGTGGTGGTGATGAGTGGCATGCGTAAGTGAGAAAGATGGTTAGCGGGTTAAAGCCCAGGGACGGCCGTCCCTGGGCTTTCGTTGGACGCACCTATAAAGTCAGCAACCTGCACGTGCATCCTTCGCGCGTGAGGCGTTCGAACAACGCCTGCTGCTGGGCCTCGTTGTGACATTCGATCACGACTTGAAACAACTCGGGAATCTCTCGTTCCCGGGCGTCGCATGGGAGTGCGAGGCTCGTGTCGAGCCGGGCCTGCCCCGCGTCGCTCAAGTCATCGAGCAACCGCCGCACCGCGTCGCTGTCTACTTCCATGTCCGCGAGCAACCCATGCAGCGCCTCGGCGTTCGTCCCGGCCATCGCTGAAAGCGGATCGAACGTGGCCAGCAGCTTGCCGGCTTCCTCTTCGTCCACGTCGAGCACCAGTACCGGAACGAGCGCTTCGGCCGCGGTCTCGGCCCGCAGATGGCCGTCGATAATTTCGAGCGATCCATCCTTGAGTTCGCGCACGAGCAGCGCCGCAGCAAAGCCGATTTCGGCCAATACGCCGCGCAGCGCATCTTGTTGTGCGAGCGGATGCATCCGCCAGTTGCGCGGGTTCGGTCGCAGGTCGACGGCCCGCACGCGACGCAGCTCTTGAATACGATCACGGATTTGCATGGGGTTCCTCCTGAAAGCCGCGCCGGTCGGTCGCGCGGGGTGTGTGCGTTGATCGTCCATTGGCACCTTCAGCGCGACGCGCGGTTGCGGCCTTAGCATCGCAACTGTTCGGCCAGGTGCTCCAACTCTGCTTCGTGGCGCTCTAACCGCGTTTCGTGGCGCATCGTGATGCTCCACAACTCGCGGCGATCGTAGGACAAGTGTTCCAGCTTTTCGGCCACATCCACCAGCTTGCTCGCGATCACCGCCAGCTTGGCGTGGACCTTAAACATCCACGTACCCAGGCCGGCGATGAGCGTGATCGTGAGACCGGCGAGCGTTAGCAATTCGTTTGCGTTCATGGCGGTTCCTCATGCGTGGTGCGTCATGGTGACGGTGGCGCGGCGAACGCGGTATTGCTGCCGGTGTTGGTCGCAATGCTTGCGCTGCCGCCGATTACGCCGGCGTTGATCGCGGCTTCGCTGGGATAGGCGGACAAGCCGACAAGCTGCGTCGCCGGGATGCCGTCGGTCAGCACCAGCAGATCGTCTTCGGTCGGCACCATGCTCAACGGCCCCACCGTGTCGATCATCTCGGTGCTGGTGAACCATTGGCCCGGGTCATAGGCCCGCAGGTCGGCATCGCTGAGCGTGAAGTCCAGCGCTTTGGCTTTTTTCGGATCGACGCCGAACAGTTCCGTCGCCATCAGCCGATAAACACGGTGGAAATACTGGCCGACCGTGCCCGAAAAGCGCGTGCTGATCTCGTACGGCTTGCGGTTCTCGGTATGCTGCATCATCTCGGCCAAGGCGTTGAGCACCAGGCCGCAGTATTGCTTGAGATGATGGTTGCGGACCTTGAAGTACGGCACCGGAAAGATCCGGTGCACCATCACGGCCGGCGTAGTGTGCAGGCTTTCCATGTCGGGCTCGCCGGGAGCGACGTCGCGTCCGGAGAGAATCTGGCGCGAGCGCAGGATCAGTTTATGCAGTCTGGTCAACGTGTTGATGCTGGGGGGCGTGCGCAGGTCGCCGTCGGGATGGTGCATGATGGCCGAGAGGTTGCGGCCGACGATGCTCGTCAGGTAATGCACGCCGTCGTTGAGCGTGGTCGGGTCATCGCCGAAGTTCGGCACGGCATAACCCAGTTCGCCCCAGACGCCAACGTTGTACCAGAGGGCTTGATCGGTCTTGAAGCTGGGCATGGGTGGTCTCCTTGAGGAAAGGGGGAACAGACATAAAAACGATGTCTCGCCGATAAAGCCCAGGGACGGCGGTCCCTGGGCTTTCGTCAGCCACGACGCGTGGCTGCTTGAAACTGCTGCGCATAGGCTTCGATCGTCTCAATGGTCGGCCTGGCGCCGGGGTTGCGTTTGACGTATTCATCCATCGCCCATTCAATGGCGCCGAGCCGATTGGTGGGCACTTGCACTTCGACGAACTGCCGCTGGCGCTCGACGACTTGCGGCGGCGGCGGCGATTGGTCGTGAATCACAATCGCTCGCAGCCGCTTCTTGGCGCGGCGCATGACGAGCCACGTGGCGATCGCCGCGACTCCGCCGGGCAGGCCGAAGCCGACGAGCACGGCGGTCAGCTTGCCGCGGAAAAATGTTTCCAAAACCCAGCTCGGTCCACCGCCAAAGCGCGCGGCATCCTCGGACGCCCGCGGCGGAACTTTGGCGGTGGGTGGATCCAGCCGCGACGCTTCCAGTCGCGCGATGCGATCGGGAAGCGTGGGATCGCATGGGCAGGGCGCACCGGATTTCTGGAGCGTCGCGGCGAGCTGGGCTTGGATTTGTTTCTGGGAGGCTTCAAGTTCGGCCAGGCGGGGTTCGAGAATGGATGGGGTGCCTGAGGCTCCCGCCGGGCGGCCGGCGACGCTCGGTCGACTTCGATTGGGCTCGCAAGACGCCTCCCCCTCCCCAATTCGAAGACGCTTCAAAAATTCCCGCACACGCCCGCAGTGCACGCCTTCCACACGCCGACCGTCGGTGCCAAACAGCACGCCGGCAAGTTCGCCCGCCCCGTTCAAGATCGGTCCGCCCGAATCGCCTTGGCGCGCGCCGCCGGAAAGCTCCAGCACGTCGCCGGCTCCAAGAGCACCCCGGCCGTTGAGCGAAACGTAGCCGAGCGCCCGACCGCGATTGGTCGCGAATTGGCCGTGCGGGCCATAGCCGCAGGAGACGAGCGGGTCTCCGCTGCGCGGCGGTTCTTGTGCGACCTGGGCGGCCGGTGCGCTCGGCTGCGAAACCGCAAGCGCCGAGAGGTCCGAAGCGTGATCGACATCGAGCACGCGGGCAGGAAATGATTCGCCATTACCGAACGTAACCGTCACGCGGCCGGTGTACTCGCGGAACAAGTGTCCGCAGGAGACGACAAGGCCCTGCTCGTCGGTCTTCGCCACGAGGGTGCCGGAGCCGATCGTGCGTTCGCGGCCATTGTCGTTCCTGATCCGCACGACCGACGGATGCGGCGTTTCGGCAACGAGTGGCGAACGGGGGACAAACTGCGGCCGGCAAACGCCCCCCGGGCAAGGTTGAACAAGGATGACGGCGGCGGTGATGAGCGCGGTGATCATGGCGGTTCTCATGAAATGAGCGTGAATTTGTATTGGTAAAACGGGCTCCGCGCGAGGTCGGCCGGTTCGGTCAGACGGTCAGCCAGGTGTGGCACGGGATCGACTCCGCCCCCCGTGCGTTCGGCATGCGCAATCGCTTCGCTGCAAAACGGTGGCAGCGCGGTTTGCGAACCATCGTCGGTGATGGGTTTGGCAAAGAGTCGCGCGATCGGCAGATGCAGGAGCGACGCGGCCAACACGTTGCGGTAGCCGTAATCGCAGCCAGCCAGGCGGCGCATGATCAACAGCGCCCCGTCGCGGTGGTAGTCTTCCCATCGCTCGCCGGCATTCGCGGCGAAGACGTCGATGCGACCTGGATGCCGACTCACCTGGCTGGAAAGCGTGACCGCCCGGCCGCCGTACCACTCGCGAACCTCAAGACAAAACAGGTCGCCGTCCCACCTGGCAGCCTTGGCGACGTGCGAATGCTCCCCGCGCCCGGCGATCGAAATCAAGGAGCGGCGGCGGAACAACAGCAGGTCGCCGTTGGCGACCAGATCGCGGACAATGCGGTACGGCCTGAAGTGGAGCTTGTCGATGTTCATGGTTCAGGAGTGAATACTTAGCGCGTGACGCGAATAAAAAAACCCGCGACCGTCCCGATTCACCGGGACGCCCGCGGGCTCTTGTGGATACCTGAGTCGATCAGGCTCTGCTGATACCCGTCAGCGTTACGTGTACATTAGCATCGTATGCGACCGATTGCCAGCACATTCTGACCACCCCCCTGGAATTGTGTTCGATCCCCTCGTAAGGATGGTATGGCGATGGAATGCGGAATTACCAATGACGAGATTCGAATGCCCGCTCATCGGCGTCCGGCCGTTCTCCTGGGCCCGCGGATTGAGCTCTGGAGGGTCGAATCGGGTGATTTGTGGCAGAGCGCCGCGATTCGCTCGCCCCTGATGGGCCCACGAAATCGGCGGGCCCTCCGGGCCTGCAACGGGAGGCCGAGCCTTGGCGGCAGCGAGTTCTCAGGCGGAGCCTGGGAACGAATTAGCGCTCGTCTCGCGGGCGGCCGGCGAATCTTCCGGCCTGGCCCCCTTCGTAGATGCTGAATTCGGCCCAGATTGGCATGTGGTCGGAGACTTGCTGGGCCTCGTCGATTGTGAGGTTGTACTCGCGAATCAGATCGAAGACGCCGCCGCGGCCGGTGAACTCTTGCGTCGCAGGCAGCGTGAAGAGGATGTTGTCGTACTGTTTGTCGCCGCGTGTGTTGGTGGGCACACCGGCGATCACCGGCGTGATGCCGCTGATTTCGCCCAGGCGGCCGAGCTTGCGGTCGCTGACGTTCAGATCGCCGAGCAAGATCGTATCGTCTTCCTGGCGGCCGTCGTCGCGAATGGCTCGATAGGCGGCGCCCAGGGCATCGAGCTCGGTTGTTGTTTCGTCGGGATCGGTATGAATGTTGACCAGCGTGAAGGTGAACGCTTCGTTCGACTTTGGCCCACGCACGCGGAACCAGCCGATGAGTGGCTCGCGGTGCAGGCGGTCGTCGGGATCTTCCAACGAGTAGGCCGAGTCGCGGTCGGTTTCGATGCTGGCCGTGTCGAAGATGAACGCGTACTGTTCCTTGCTGCTGGTACGGCCCAGACGCGGGCCGATGACGAAGTCGTAGTGCCGGCCCGTCGAATTGATGAGGTCGACGAACCGCGGCAGGATGTCGTTGGTGTTGGCGCGAATTTCTTGAATGGCGACGATGTCGAAGCGTCGGACGACGTCGGCCAGCAGTTTCATCACACCGGGCTTGGCCAGTTTGTGCGCGCCGAACACCTGAATGTTGAACGAGCCGACGCGGATCACATTCTCGCTGCGATGGACGGGCGGCGGGCCATCGTCGTGTCCGGCTTCCGTGCTCGCGCCGCCTTTGGGCCGCAGCTTGAGCTGGTCGAGACCGTCGATATTGTTGAAGGCAAAGTAGCCGCCCGCCGCCAATAACAGCAGAAAGCCGACGAACTTTCGCAGCATAAGCCCCTCCCTGGGCAGATACGAAATTCGAATCTCAAACTCCGAAACAAATCCGAATCTCAAATGTTTAAAACGAAGACACGCGGGTGACGTGCTTGTTTCGAATTTCGAGATTCGAATTTCGGATTTCCCGCGAGAGCGGGTTTCGGGCCGCGAAGATTAGCGAAACGCGGCCAATGGGGCGATGGCACTTGGCGCACAACAGCGTGCTAGCGGTGCTCGGTCAGCCGGCGTAACCGCACGGGCCGGGGACTGGCTCATTTTCCCGGAGAATTCAAGAGAGGTGCGTCGTCCTGTTGGCTGGCTGCCCAACGTGGTTCCCGGGAAAATGTGCCTGTCCCCCTCACCTCGACGAGGCCTATCGACGTGCCTCGCGCACCAGGTGATTCAGCTGAAAGACGATAATCTTTTCCATCGCCAACTGCACCGCGGCGGGCGAGCCTGGCATCGTCAGCACCACCGTCGCATCCACCAGCCCGCCCAGGGCTCGGCTGAGCATCGCCGCGGGTCCGATCGCCTGATAGCTGAGCATGCGAAACAGTTCGCCGTAGCCTGGCAGCTCTTTGCTGAGCATCGAGCGGACGGTCTCGTAGGTTTGATCGCGGCTGGAGAGGCCCGTGCCGCCGGTCATAAGAATCGCGTCGATGGCCGGATCGTCGGCAAACCAGCGAATCAGTTTCCGCATGTCCTCTGGCTCATCAGGAATGATGGTGCGAGCCGCCACCGCGTGTCCCGCCTTTTCGAGCCAGTGCACAACCGTGGCCCCACCGCTGTCGGTCTCCAGCGTGCGCGTATCGCTGATGGTGACGACGGCACAGCGAACGGTCTTGGGTGCGGAAGCTGCGTGTTGTTGGACGACTTCGCTCATGGAGCGTCTTTCGTTAAAGCCCAGGGACGGTCGTCCCTGGGCTTTCGTGGCGGGCAGTTACACTTTCAATTCTGGCGGCGTCTTCCAAACACCCACCCACGCGCCTTGCTCGGCGTGGCGACTGATGTAATGAAACGCGTTCGTTTGATGCGCCTTGTCGCGGACGCGCTCGGGCCGGCATCTGACGGCCCACACCTTACCTTGCCAGCCATGTCGCTTCAACTCAAACGACGCGTGCATCTTCGCCATTCCGAGCCACTTTCGCGCGAGCGAAGGCGGCAGCTTGACCAACAGATGCACATGCTGGGCGCTGACCGCGACAATCAACACCCACGCGCCGAGACGCGTGAGTTTGTCTTGCAGCGCCTCGCCAACAAGCTGCCGATGCGCCGGCGAAAATGTGACGGGATCCTGCTTGAGCAACTTGCGGCTGCGCCACTCTTGCGAGGCGTAGCTTCCCACGGTCGGCCGATGCTTGTAATCACCCTCGACATGCTCGCGATGATGCCGCGTACGGAAACCCCGTGCATCGCCATACAACCACGCCCCATACGTGGAGAGGACCGCATGAAACCAAACGCGATTGTCGCGGGCCACGGTGACGGTCTCCGAACAACGTGGAAGGATGCTCGCCGATAAAGCCCAGGGACGGCCGTCCCTGGGCTTTTTTACCGTTATACGCAACTTGAAATGGTTTGCAACACATAGCAAGCTCGCCGTCTGCGATTTCAATAGGGGTCCACGTTTTGGGCTTGCGACGAAGGGTTTGCGGGCGGCAATTGTCGATACGCGCGCTGGCCCCAACTTCATTCATGATCACCCTTGCAATCGTTAAGAGGATTTCCCATGCGGACATTGTGTTTGATGGCGTACCTTGTTTTGGCTGGCGCTCTTTCCGTGCTGGCTGCCGATGAAACCGACGTTGTCTTGGGCGATTTTGACCAAGGCACTTATGGGACATGGAAGGTCGAAGGTCAGGCCTTCGGAACTTCTCCCGCCACCAGCGACGGATTTTTAGGACGCAACCGGCTCGCCGGCTATCAGGGGACCGGTGCGGCTTACAGCGGCGTCGGCGGCGACGGCCCACAAGGCTCGCTCACCTCGCCCGAGTTTTAAATCAATCGGCCGTATCTCAATCTGCTGATCGGCGGCAGCAGCCAGGAAGACCAAACCTGCGTGAACCTCAAGATCGACGACAAGATCGTGCGGACCGTCACGGGCATCGACCAGGACCGACTCTCTTGGCACACCTGGGATCTGCGCGAGCTGGCGGGCCGCAAAGCTCGGCTGGAAATCCTCGATCAGTTTCCCGGCGGCCACATTCAGGTCGATCGAATTCTCGTTCCATCGCCTCATTATAGGCCGTGCCGTATCCGGACTTGTAAGCCGATGGCACGCAGCCGGTGTTGATGATCTCGATACCGTAAGACTCCTTCGCAATGGCTTCGATTCTTCGGAACTGTGTGGAGCGATAGCCGCCGATCAACAACTTTAGTCGCCCAGCCTTCAGATCCTCGGCAGCCGCGGCGGAACCGTTCCATCGGCCAAGCTGATATTCAATTACGGGCAGGACAATCATGCCAAACACTACCGCGAGGACTGCCACGACGACAATAGTTTCTGACAATCGAAGTCGATGCCAACGGTGAGGCAGATGGAGGGACATTCGCGCATTATATCCGGCA
>SXGT01033373.1_pt1 | contig 26188 bp, 25 predicted proteins | sample 3176221 | NCBI WGS metagenome assembly SXGT01 (sample SAMN11356862, study PRJNA531348) | freshwater metagenome | isolation source: freshwater sample F1-120 | place: China: Fuxian Lake, Yuxi | collected 2017-12-25
AAGTCAGGAAAAGTTTTATGGCGTCATCCATACCGTTTCAACATTTCGACCGCAGCCTCACCGATTGTTGGTGGCGATATTGTTTATTGTTCGGTCGGCTATGGCGTAGGTGCTGGGACGGCAAAAATCACAAAAAACGGTGACACATGGACCGCTACAGAAATCTGGCGTTCGACAGGAAATACTCTCGCGAATCATTGGAGTACGCCGGTCTTAAAAGATGGATATCTCTACGGAATGTTCCAGTTCAAGGAGTATGGGACCGGTGCGATGAAATGTGTTGAATTAGCCACAGGGAAGGAACTCTGGTCGAAACCTAATTTTGGTCCAGGTAATGTCACCTTAGCTGGCAACAAAATCATCGTGTTGGGGGATCGGGGGCAAGTGGTGTTGGTTGAGGCATCCCCGACGGCCTACACCGAACTCGCACGCACCCAAGCGGTGACTGGGAAATGCTGGTCAACCCCAAGCCTAAGCGGTGGCCGTCTATATGTTCGCAGCACCAAGGAGGGTGTCTGTTTGGATTTGGCAGGAAAACTCAGCGCACGCTAGTCTGCGGTATTGATCGTGTCGGGAGCATAAAACACTTTTATGGCTAGAACCATCGTGGAAATGACGGTCGAATCCGTCAAAATGGAGTTGCCCGACACCAAGACGCTTCGCCTTAAGTGGCCTGCGGATTACGACATTGATTTCAAGACGGGACAATTCATCACGCTCGCGTGGCCTGACACTCTGAATTACAAGCGGGCTTACTCCTTGTCGTCTTGCGCCTTGGATCGCGGGGCATTTGAGGTGACGGTCAAGCGCGATGGCAAGATGGGAACTCGCATCGTGGATTGGGCGAAGGCGGGTGACACGATGATGGTTCTCCCTCCTGCTGGCCGTTTTCTGCCCGTTTATGAGCAGACCAAACATTTGCTCTGTATCGCCGGAGGTTCGGGTGTGACCCCGTTTCGAGGTTTTGTTCGTGAGGCTGCATTACTGAAACATCCCACTCGGATTACTATCCTCTACAGTGTGCGGACTCCGAGTGATATCATTTTTCATGAGGAATTCCTCCAATTGGAAAAAGAGAATCCTTTGGTCTCATTCAATGTCACCTGTACTCGGTTGCCAGAAGGTCTGGAATGGACTGGACGCCGAGGTAGGATCACCGCCGACTGGATTCGGGATCATATTCGGGATCTGAGCCAAACGATCTTTTATGCCTGCGGACCGAATGAGTTGGTGAATTCAACTGAGGCTCTGGTTCTAGAGGAATTGAAAGTTCCTAAGGAACAGATGCGAACTGAGAAATGGGGTTAATCCTATTGCAATCACCTGAGTTCGGTTCCTTGGAGCATCTGCGAGTATTATGTTGAAACGGACGCCACTGTTTGAAGTTCATCAAAAGTTAGGGGCGCGACTCGTCGAATTTGGTGGTTGGGAGATGCCCGTTTTCTATTCGAGTATCATCGAGGAGCATCGGGCCGTCCGCAACGCTGCTGGTATTTTCGATATTTGCCATATGGGTGAGGTGAGAGTGATCGGGCCGGGGGCTGTTTCATTTCTGAACCATGTGCTCACGAACGATATCACTAAACTTGGCGTTGGTGATGGCCAGTATAGCTTGATGTGTAACCCGGCTGGTGGAGTGATAGATGACTTATACGTCTATAAACTGGGAGTAGACGAGTTTCTCCTCATCATCAACGCCTCAAGAATTGCTGAGGATTTCGCTTGGTTGACTCAGGAAGTCCTCGGAGAATTTGGCAGCGGCACGACATTGACAAATCAGAGTGATGTATTCGGGGCAATCGCTATACAAGGTCCCACGGTGGGGCGATTCATTGATAGGTGTGTCGATAGTTTTGACCGAGCCCCTTCGAGTCTCATTAAAAACCAAATAACCCGTGGGATGTTTAGTGGCGAAATGGTTCACCTAGCACGGACAGGTTACACTGGAGAAGACGGTTTTGAGCTGGTGGGATCATCCAGTATTATTAGCGGTCTTTGGCAGCGAGCCTTGGAGGTAGGCCACACGCATGGGCTCAAACCAGCGGGTTTAGGGGCTCGTGACACGTTGCGAACGGAGGTTTGTTACCCGCTCTACGGACACGAGCTTGATGAGACAAAAACCCCGATCGAGGCAGGTCTTGGTTTTTTTGTGAGTCTCACGAAAGGTGCTTTTAACGGTCGCGAGGTTTTGGCTAATCAAAAAAATGTAGGTGTCACACAAATGTGTGTCGCCTTCAAAATGGTGGAAAAGTCTCCACCTCCGCGACCGCATTATAAAGTGTGTATTGGAGGTAAACCTATCGGTGAAGTGGTGAGCGGAACTCTCAGTCCAAGCCTAAACGTTGGCATTGGAATGGCATATGTTCCGCCGACAGTTGTTCAACTGGGCTCCCGGGTGGAGATCGAAATCAGGGGGCAATATTTTGCAGCGGAGATTGTTAAAAAACCGATTTACCGAAAAGCAAGTTGACCTCGGTGTCGAGCTCGGTTCTATTTTGTTTATGTCGAAAATACCTAATGAGCTACGGTACGCTAAATCACACGAATGGGTTCGCGTTGAGGGCGATCATGCCACGGTTGGTATCACGGACCATGCACAGCACGAACTCACCGATATAGTTTTCGTGGAATTACCACAACTCCAGCGGATTGTTAAAGCGGGTGAGGCTTGTGCTGTGGTTGAATCTGTCAAAACCGCTAGCGATATCTACTCTCCGGTTAGCGGTCAAATTGTTGAAATTAATTCGGCGTTATCGAACGATCCCGCATTGGTCAATACCAGCCCGTTCGGAGATGGCTGGTTTTACAAAATAAAGCTTTCTGATGTTTCTGAAACCGAGGCATTGCTAGCACCGGACGATTACCTCAAACAAGTTGGTGGTTGAAACGCTCAATATGCACCAATCGTTCGAGAGTTTACGCGGTTGGGTGTGTCGCCAGTTTATAAAAAAGTGACCCGATGAGTTTGCAGTGGTTAAGACCCTTAGCTCCATTGTTGCAGCCTGTTGGCTTTCTCTGGATGGTCATCACCTTGAGTTTGATTTTTTCCCTTTACCGCAAACACTGGGGAACCGCTGCCCTCACCTGTTTCCTCAGTTTGGCAATTTATATTGTGGGAGCGACGTCGCTTCCTGTGGATCTGCTTTCAAGTCTTGAAGCACCTTATGCCACAAACCGCATCACCAACGTGCCAAAGGCTGATGCCATCGTGATGTTAGGGGGTGTCTTGAACCATTCCAAAAATGACACCTTCGGATTCAATTTGGGATCTAATGCTGACCGTGTTTTGACTGCCGCTGAGTTGTGGCGGGAACGGCGGGCTCCGATCTTGATCCTTGGTGGTGGCGAAGCGAGCTTGGATTCGACGAAAAGTTTTGGAGAAGGAAAGCTGGTTGAACGTTGGCTGGCTGTCGAACAAGTGCCCACAAGTGCGATTATTTCGTTAAAACCAAGCCTGACAACCGTCGAGGAAGCACAGCAAGTGAGAGACCTAGTTACCCACTACAAATGGCAACGCGTCCTCTTAGTGACTTCCGCATCTCATATGCGACGAGCAGAAGCGTTGTTTGTTCAGATGAAAATCCCTGTCGTCCCTGTCCCCTGTGATTTCGAAGGACTGACCGCTCGCGAAAACGAATCATTGAGTTGGATTCCACGTCAGAACGGTTTTTTTCTGATGAGCCTCTATTTACACGAATTCGTCGGATGGTATGTGTATCGAGCTCAGGGTCTTGTGGGTGCGGAACCGCCGGAGGCTGCTAAAGGTTGAGCTTCAACTCACCGAAAGCATTTGTTTGATGCTGAATTTGTCGACTCGTTTGCGAAGGGTTGCTCGAGTGATTCCCAACATTTTGGCCGCTTGCACTTGGTTTCCTTTTGTTTCTTCCAAGGCGTGAATGATTAATTCGCGTTCCACCGCTGGGATGATTTTGAGCTTCGAGTCCTTCTTAGCCCAGTAAAACAAAAGGCGAGCGATCGAAACCAAGTCGGTTGGCGAGGTTGATGCGGAATCCGTTCTTTGGACAGCCGGAACGCTAGAATCGCTGGATGGGTTGACTGACTGGGTTTCCGGCACCGTTGGCGAAACTGTGGTGGACAACCGGCCAGTGCTGATTTCTACGGGGATATCCCCTCCGAGGATTGCGTCCCCCTTCGCGACGACCATCGAGCGTTGGATAACATTCTCCAACTCGCGAACGTTTCCCGGCCAATGGTAGTTCTCGAAAATCGCGATCACCTCGCTTGAGATGGATTTTGGAGTTTGTTTTTGTGACTGTGCGAACTTACGGAGAAAATAATTAACTAACAAACGGATGTCATCGCGACGCTCACGTAATGCAGGAATCTGAATCCTCACGACGTTGAGTCGATAGAACAGATCCTCGCGAAACTCGCGCGCTGCCACGGCTTGTTCCAATGGCTTGTTAGTGGCCGCAATGACCCTAACGTTCACCTTCACTGGACTATTCCCCCCGACTCTTTCAAAAGCACCGTTCTGCAAAACCCGCAAAATCTTAGTCTGAGTCGGGAGGGACATATCCCCAATTTCATCGAGGAAAATTGTTCCGCCGTTGCATTGTTCGAATTTTCCTATCCGCTGGGTATTCGCTCCTGTGAAGGCCCCCTTTTCGTGTCCGAAAAGTTCGCTTTCCAGCAGGTTTTCAGGGATTGCCGCACAATTTATAGCGATGAAAGGTTTTTCAGCTCGTTGCGAATTATAATAGATCGCCCGAGCAACTAATTCCTTTCCAGTGCCTGATTCCCCCGTAATCAATGCCGTGGCGTCCGATCCTGCTAGTTGACCGATTAACTTGAACACTCGTTGCATCGCTTCACTGCGACCCACGACACCTACCTCGTAATCCTCGCTTTCCAACAGCGGTTGAAACGAAACCACCTGCTTCATGTCATGGGCGGCTTTAAGTGCCGCGAAGACGATTGCTTTTAGTTTCGGGACATCGAAAGGTTTGAGTAGATAATCGTAAGCCCCATACTTCATTGCCTCGATCGCCGTCTGGGTCGTGCCGTAAGCGGTCATCATAATCACCGGCAGCTTGGCGTCGATTTGTCTTAAACGGCGCAACGTTTCCAATCCGGTGATTCCCCCCATTCGAACATCCATGAGCACCAAATCGGGTCGCAATTTCGGGATGAGTTTTAGTGCATCCTCACCGCTGTCAGCGGTCGAGATTTCGATCTCAGGAGAATCAAAGATTCGCCGGAACGAATATTGCACGTCCTTTTCATCATCAACTAGAAGCAATTTATCCATGATCCAGCCAGTAAACAACAGTCCTACACCCAACAGTCAGTTAATCAGAATTCATGGTTCGCACCAACCGAATTGTGCCTTACAAAATGCCTCAGAACAAAAAGTGTCTCCTTGCAATTCAGAAGAAAACTCGTGAGTTTTGTGACGAATCAAAGAAACTTAGAGGTTCACCGGTTCCTTGATGTAATATAACTCCGATAGTGTTGGAAATGAAACCGTTACGGATTGAAGAATCAACATGAATTCAACGTCAAAATAGTTTGTCACGATGATTTCTCGACCCTTCAGTTCTTCGTTAAAAACGAGCCTCGTCTTAGTCGCTTGGGCTTTGATAAAGGCCGGCTCTGTTTTGCCTATCTCAGTTGATGCCGCTGAACTTGCTCCAACTGCAGAACAAATCGAGTTTTTTGAGTCAAAAATCCGTCCGATTCTTGTCGATCATTGTTACGCCTGTCACAGCCAAAAAGCTGAGAAAATCAAAGGCGGGCTGCTTCTCGACACTCGCGAGGCCTCTCTCAAAGGCGGAGATACTGGGCCGGCCGTGGTCCCTAGTGATCTCGAAAAATCTCTCCTCATTCAGGCCGTTCGCTACGTTAACGAGGAGATCCAGATGCCCCCCAAAAAGCAGGGCAAACTCAGCGACTCACAAATCGCCAGCCTCGAGGCTTGGGTTAAAATGGGTGCCCCCGATCCACGAGAATCGTCGAAACTTGCATCGAACAAGCAGGATGACGTTAAAAAGCATTGGGCATTCCAACCGCTCACCAATCCGAAGGTTCCAACAGCACTGAATTCTCGATGGGTGGCGAATCCGATCGATGCGTTTATCGTGGCTAAGCTCAATCAGAAGGGACTGAAACCATCACCCAAAGCGGATCGACGGACGTTATTGCGTCGGGTTGCTCTCGATTTGACAGGACTTCCTCCGACTCCTGCAATGATGGATCAATTTCTTGCTGACTCCTCCCCAGACGCCTATTCGCACGCAATCGACCGGCTATTGGCTTCGCCCCAGTATGGAGAGCGGTGGGCTAGGCATTGGCTTGATATCGCACGGTATGCCGACACCAAAGGTTACGTTTTTGAAGAGGAACGCCGGTATGCATATGCTTACACTTATCGGGATTATGTGATCCGTTCGTTCAACAACGACCTTCCGATCAACCAATTCTTCATCGAACAACTCGCTGCTGACCTCCTGCCACTTGGAGAGGACAAACGTCCTCTCGCGGCCCTAGGTTACTTGACGCTGGGTCGTCGATTCCTCAATAATCAACCTGATATCATCGATGATCGGATCGATGTCACCACTCGTGGTCTGATGGGAATCACCGTGGTGTGCGCCCGCTGTCACGACCACAAATACGATCCCATTTCCATTAAGGATTATTATTCCTTATACGGTGTTTTTTCGAGCAGCCATGAACCGGGTGAAAAACCTCTCTTGGGCGCGGCTTCGCGATCCTTAGAATACCCTGAGTATGTCAAAGCCAATGCGGCTGCTGAGAAGGAGTTTGAGGACCATGTCCGGACCAAGGAACTCGAGTCGCTTAGTCGGCACCGTGAGCGGACCGGCGACTATCTCTTGGCTGCTCTGGACGCGAGCCGACTTTCTGACAAGGGGAAAACGGAGGAGCTAGCAAAAGAGCGCAAACTCGGTCCCATGTTGGTTCGCCGTTGGGTTGATGCTCTCCCTAAGTTGAGCGTCGCGAGCGATCCGATTTTTGGTCCATGGCAGGCACTTTCTGCGTTGCCCGAAGGTGATTTTGCAGCCAAAGCGCAAGCTACACTTACTGAGGCAGTTGGGAAAAAAGAAGTAAACCCTGTAGTTGCTGAAAGCCTCCGATCGGGGACGAATTCATTGGCTGGGATGAAGGACCTAGCAACTCGATACAACGATCTCTTCAAGACTCTCAATAAAGATTGGGTAGAAACTTACAAAGATGCCCGCCCTACAAAGGATAAGTTTGACGAAATCCCAAGAGAAGCACTGCGTCAGTTTCTTTACGCCGACAGTTCTCCGTTTTCCATTTCAGCGGGTGAAATCCAACAACTATTTCCAACGCCTGACATTCAGAAGAAACGTGCGCTGCGCCGCAAGGTAGAAGAAATCGATGCCACACATCCCGGTTCGCCTCCTCGAGCGATGGCGATGGCCGATAAAGATAACCCCGATAACCCCCATGTCTTCGTGCGTGGAAGCCCGCACAACCGTGGACCTGCGGTCCCTCGCCAGATGCTCGAAGTGGTCGCGGGTCCCGATCGCAAACCATTCACTAAGGGCAGTGGCCGACTTGAGATGGCGGAGGCCATTGTTAACCAAAAAAACCCGTTAACCGCCCGCGTATTCGTCAACCGGATTTGGTTAGCCCATTTTGGCACCGCTTTCGTCCAAACTCCGAGTGATTTCGGTCTCCGCTCGGATCCTCCGACTCACCCAGAATTGTTGGACTATCTTGCAACCCGCTTCATGGAAGAAGGATGGTCGCTTAAAAAATTGCACAAATTGATCCTTCTCTCAAATACATATCAGCAATCTAGTGATGATAACGCTGCTTATTCACAGATTGATCCGAATAATCATTTGTTTTGGCATATGGGACGTCGGCGATTGGAATTTGAAGCTCTGCGCGATAGTTTAATCGCGGTGACGGACAAGCTGGATTTGAAATCTGGAGGTCAGCCTGTCGAGTTAATCAATAAAACAGATGTTGATCGAAGGACGATCTACGGGTTTATCGATCGTCAAAACCTCCCTGGATTGCTCCGCACATTCGATTTCGCCAGCCCCGATACGACCAGCCCTCAGCGGTTTCAAACAACAGTTCCTCAGCAAGCTTTGTTCATGATCAACAGCCCCTTCGTCGTGGCAAAAGCTCGCGACTTACTGGCACGACAGGATGTCGCTGTAGTTGAACAACCGAAGGATAAAATCAAAGCCCTTTATCGCGTGGCTTTTCAGCGAGAGCCTGAGAGCGATGAAGTCGGCATGGCATTGAAATATATCAACTCTCAAGCAAAGCTACCCGCCAAAGAATTCTCACAATTTGCATGGCAATACGGCTATGGAACTTTTGACACCAACGCCAACCGGATAACTTCTTTTACGAAGTTGCCTCATTTTACAGGGGATGCATGGCAAGGAGGTCCGAAGGTGCCTGACGAAAAGCTTGGCTTTGTCATCCTCAATAAGGACGGGGGTCATGCAGGAAGTGATCTTTCTCATGTCACCATTCGGCGGTGGATTGCGCCTCGAGATTGTTCGGTGAACATACGCTCAGTCCTTAAGCATGATGCGGAAGCAGGTGATGGGGTTACCGGACTAATCTTGTTGCGTGGCGAACAGGTCATCAAACGAGAACTGGTGAAACACGAAAAGCGAGAGATGAAACCTGAGCAAATCTCAGTGAAGGCTGGAGATTCATTGGATTTTGTTGTCCTTTGTGGTGCCGATAATAATTCGGATAGTTTTACATGGAATCCAGTAATTACTACCAAGGCAGATCCGAAAGATTTGTCCGCGACCACGGAGTGGAACAATCGCGAAGATTTCAGCGGCCCTAAGGAAACCCACAAACCACTCAATGCTTGGGAGAAATACGCGCAGACATTACTCATGTCCAACGAGTTGGTGTTTATTGATTAATCGTGTAGAACGGATGGCGTTGTCATGAAGAAAAACGTCAAATCGGACATTCCCCGCAAGACGATTTACCGGTTGTCGGTCTATTTGCGCTGTTTGCAACGGCTGAAGACCAACAAAATTCGGACTGTATCGAGCGAAGCATTGGCGAAAGCAGCTCAGGTTAAATCGACCCAGTTGCGTAAGGATTTGACTTATTTTGGTCAGTTCGGAACGCGAGGGCTTGGGTATGATGTTGAGCAGTTAATCGTGATGATGGGTGATTTGCTTGGGACCACGAGCTTGCAACCGGTGATTCTTGTAGGAGTCGGTAATCTGGGTTTGGCGTTGCTATCGTATCAAGGATTTGAACAAGAGGGATTTGAAATCATTGCGGCCTTCGACTCCGATTCCCAACGCAAACGCGCCAAGTGCCGCATGCCAATCCATCCCATGGAGGATTTGACCCAGATCATCACGGATCAGGGAGTAAAGATGGCGATATTGACCGTGCCAGCTCCGGAGGCCCAGGAAGTCGCAAACCAATTGATCGGACAGGGAATTGCAGGTATTCTGAACTTTGCACCCATCATGTTGCATGTGCCGGAGGAGGTCATGGTCAATAATGTCAACCTCGCTATGGAGTTGGAGAACTTAAGTTATTTTATCCAACAATAGGCCGATGAACCCCTTGCCAATTCTCCCCTCAACTCGTCGTGAATTTTTGGAACGATGTGGGATGGGAATGGGTGCGGTCGGACTGGCCGGAGTGATGTCCAACCTTTCCCTCGCGGATGATCTTCATCCGATGGCAGCACGCAAGCCTCCGCTTCCTTCCAAGGCCAAACGCGTCATCCACTTTTTTTTGAATGGTGGCCCTTCGCATGTGGATACGTTCGACCCTAAACCCGCGCTGACAAAATACGATGGGAAACCGTTGCCAATGGATTACATTCGCACCGAGCGGAAAACGGGTGCGGCTTTTGCATCCCCGTTCAAGTTTCAGAAATACGGACAGAGTGGTTTAGAGATTAGCGAAATGTTTCCGCAAATCGCGGCACACGCGGATGATTTGGCAGTAATCAGGTCGATGCAAGCGAACGTGCCAAATCATGAACCTAGCCTCATGCTGATGAACTGCGGGGATGCCGTTATGAGCCGCCCCAGCGTGGGTTCGTGGGTCACCTATGGACTCGGGACAGTAAACCAAAACCTGCCGGGCTTCGTTGCGATGTGTCCCGGAGGATACCCAATCAAGGAAGCAGAGAATTGGCAGTCAGGTTTTTTACCCGGGATCTACCAAGGAACATTCATCGACAGTCAACACACTCAATTGGAGAAACTGATCGAGAATATCCGGAACAGTCGCACTCCGCTCAAAGCCCAGAGGGTCCAGCTGGATCTAGTCCATGCTCTGAACGAACAGCACCAAAAGAAGAGAGCAGGGGATCCACGGTTGGAAGCCCGGATCCAATCCTTCGAGCTTGCCTATCGGATGCAGATGGAAGCAGCAGATGCCTTTGATCTGAGCAAGGAGCCCGCACCCATCCGCGAGCGTTATGGATCAGGAGTTCACGCGCGACAGACCCTGATCGCAAGGCGGCTGTTGGAACGCGGGGTTCGCTTTGTGCAGTTGTGGCACGGAGCTAGCCAGCCATGGGATCATCATGATGACATCACGGCTCATGCAAAGCTGGCGAAGGAGATCGATCAACCGATCGCCGCTTTGATGGAGGATTTGAAACAACGAGGAATGTTCGAAGATACCCTCATTGTTTTTGGTGGAGAATTTGGCAGAACACCCGTCGTGGAATTAACCTCAGCCGGCAAGCCAACCAAGGGCAGAGACCATAACCCTTATGGATTCTCGATGTGGATGGCGGGCGGAGGAGTGAAGGGAGGAGTTGCTTATGGAGCGACTGACGAGTTCGGATTTCGAGCCGTGCAAGATGTTGTCCACGTCCACGATCTCCACGCCACCATCCTGCACCTCCTCGGGTTTGATCATGAAAAGTTCACTTACCGTTACGCAGGTCGGGATTTCCGCCTTACCGATGTAAGCGGAAATGTCATTAAAGGAATCCTCGCATGAACCGTCTGATAACAATTGGAATACTTGCCCTTAGTTTCGGAATAGTAACCGCTGCCTCAGGAGCTACTGCTCGAGAACGATCTCAGGAACTCTTGACGCAGGCCATGGAGGTTCAACGAAAAGGCCTCGTGGGTTCAGCCCAAGACCTGATGGCAAAGGCGACGGAAGCGGATCCTACGAACCCAGCAGCATGGTTACAGCGTGGTTTGTTCCACCGGGCGAAGGGCGAACATCTGGAAGCGATCAAGCATTTCGATAACGTCGTTGCCCTAGATCCCAAGTCGGTCAACGGTTGGGAATGGCGAGGGGAGGAACGCTACAAACTCGGTCGTGTGGAGGAGGCTTTAGCTGATTTCGACAAGGTGCTTGAGCTACAACCGCAGATGAAGCCCCAGCATTGGCAACGAGGGATCGCACTCTATGATGCGGGACGTTTCAAAGAAGGACGGGAGCAATTCGAGTCTCATCAAAACGTGAATCGAAACGATGTAGAAAATGCGGTGTGGCACTTTCTTTGTGTTGCTCGGGCGGATGGGGTCGATGCAGCACGTAAAGTGCTGATCCCAATCAAAGGCGACGGCCGAGTTCCCATGGCTCAAATCCATGACCTCTTTGCCGCTAAGGGAACGGCTCAACAGGTTCTGGAGGCGGCGCAAAAACTAGGCACAACCGATGCGGTGATGAAGGATCGCCTTTTTTACGCTCACCTTTACCTCGGCCTTTACTACGAAGCGACAGGAGAGAAGGCGCGTGCCTTAGATTGCCTTAAGAAGGCAACCGTCGATTTTGCACAGGAACACTACATGGGTGACGTAGCCCGCGTCCGGTTTCAGAAACTTTCGATAATAAAATAACCATTCCGATCCGCTGGTGCTGGCCGTTTGCGCTGTCACTTTGGTTCTCGGGCTAGAATCTGGTTGCTTGTTTCCCTCCTCGAGTTCTTGTAAGGTGAGGGTGTTGTTAATCGTATCATGAGTCCTCAAGCGTCTGCTCGACTGATTGGTGTCGCCATCCTTATTTTTTGCGTGGCTATTATGGCTTCCTCCGGTACCTACGTAGTGCCCCCGGGCGAACGGGGGGTGGAGGTGACCATGGGCAGAGTTTCGCCCGCGTTCAAACCTGAGGGCTTCGGCCTGAAGATACCATTTGTCACAGCGATCCATCCAATCTCTGTGCGGCAGCAAACAGCGGAGGATCAAGCCGAATGTTATTCCTCGGATCTGCAGCAAATAAAAATTGATCTACGTGTTTTGTTTCGAATTCCGGAAGCATCCGTTGTGAAACTATTCCAGGATTATTTTGGGAACACATTCGAGAGTTTGGTGGCCCCACGCGTGCATGAAGCGTTGAAAGAAGTCGCGGCGAATCAGAGCGCGGAGCAGATTGTGAAGAATCGTGAACAAATTAAGACGAAGGCACTAGAAATCGCTCGCCGAAAGGTCGGAGCACTCCTAGTTCTTGAAGATATCGTGATTCAAAACATCGCGTTGACCAAGGAACTCGAGCATGCGATCGAAGCCAAAATGGTGCAGGAACAGGAGGCTGAAAAGTCAAAATATCTGCAACAACGAGTTGAAATTGAGGCTGACACAACGATCATCAAAGCCAAAGGAGAAGCTGAATCGATCATCATCCGTGGTGAGGCTCTCAGAAAAAATCCCGCTTTCGTAGATTTGCAGATTGTTGATAAGTGGGATGGGTTGACACCCATGATCATCGGTGGAGGGGAGAAGGTGATACTGACGGTAGCCGATATCGCCCGCTACAAAGAAACCAAAACCAACCTCGTACCTTCCACAATTAAACCTTCCGCTGTTCCCCGTCCCAATACTCGCTGAAATCTATGAGCCCATCTTCACTCAACAAACTCATCGGCGTAGGGATTCTAGTTTTTATTCTAGTCCTTCTGGCATCTTCCACGACCTATATTGTGGATCCGGGAAACCGTGGCATTAAGGTGACATTAGGAAAGACTGCGGGCCAATTCTTGCCTGAAGGTTTTGGATTTAAAGCACCCTTCGTGACGGACATTGTTTCCGTCAATATTCGCCAACGAACTCGAGCCGTTCGTGCAGATTGCTTCTCTTCAGATCTTCAACAGGTCATGATGGATTTGCGGGTTATTTATCGAGTCCCAGAGGATTCCGTCGTTCAGATATACCGTGAATTCTCCGGAGATCCTTTTGATAGTCTCATTGCCCCGCGAGTCCAAGAAGCGATCAAAGAAGTCTCAGCAATGTTGACTGCCGAACTCATCGTCAAGAAGCGAGAGGAGATCAAGCAAAAGACCATGGCGGCAGCAAAATTGAAAATCGGATCGCTTCTTATTGTCGAAGACGTCGTGATCCGAGATATCGGACTTTCTGCAGAGTTGGAGCGCGCGATCGAGGCGAAGATGGTTGCCGAACAGCAGGCTAATCAGGCTAGATTTACCCAGATCCAAACCAAAATCGAGGCCGAGACTGCAATCATCGGAGCAAGGGGCGAAGCTGAGGCCATCCGGGTGCGCGGAGATGCCCTACGCCTCAGTCCAGCCTTTTTGCGTTGGAAAATTGTCGATCGCTGGAACGGCCGCTCTCCCATGGTGGTTCCTGAAGCTCCTAACAAAAATGGAGCCGATTTACTTTTGCCTCTCGGACCTGCCGATTCCATCGCTTCTCCATGAGTCCTCGCCAACGTTCGCTGATCCAAGCCTCCATCCTCGTAGGATTTGTGGGGTTCTTGGTCGTGATCTTTCCCAGCGCTTACGTTTTCGTCGAGATGGCTGCTAGGGAGCTCCGGTATTTTTGGTGGTTGATCCTCCTCGTAGCCTTAGCAATTTGGCTGATTTGGGGCTTCGGTCGCAACCCGAAATAAACCGTCGTATCCTCAAAAATCCGCTCCCGCAGCAAGCAATTGATCCTCCACAAAGAGGATTCAAAATACTGCCTACAAACCGATAAATACCTGTTGACATCCCCTGCCAAAGTAATAAAAAGTTTGCATCAACCCTGAATTATGCGGTTCCTGTGTACTGTAAGCACGGAAGATGGTTCGGTTGATAGCGCGGAAGAAACAGGAAAAAGAGACGATAATGCGGTTTGACACATCCAGTCTAGCTTTGCCGAAGGTTCGATACCCTCGGGTCAGTGGCTTTACTTTGCTGGAATTGATGCTCGTGATTTCGATCGTCGTTCTAGTGGCAGGGATGTTGATGTCTGCACTGAACCGCACAAAGAACAACGCGCTCCGACTTGGGTGCATGGATAACCTCCGTCAATTGCAGTTAGCTTGGGGAATGTATATCGAAGATAACGAGGATCGGATGCCCCTAAACCAAGCGGGGCCCATCGCGTTTAATTCAAAACTCGGTCCCCGAAGTTCTACAAATTCTTGGGTGGCAGGGAACCCTCGCGAAGATAAAAACACGGATGGATTGAAACGCGGCTCTCTGTTCCCCTACGTCCGCACAACGGACGTTTACAAATGTCCTACTGATTCCTCGAAAGTCTCCGGCCAACCCAACATCGATCGGACCCGGAGCTATGCGGTGAGTGCTTATTTGGGTGGGGACAATTCAGACAAAGATACACGAGTTAAATCGAAACTTTCGGAACTTGCAGAACCCGGGCCATCGCAGACCTTTGTTTTCATTGAGGAACACGAGAACAGCCTTTGGGGAGCGGGTTTCACCGTCTTAACACCAGCTCAGGCTGCATTACTGAGCAAGGCTGGTATTTCGGGGAGTACCCCATCAGATCATCACAATCGCGGTTGCTATCTTACCTTCGCTGATTCTCATATTGAATTCTGGCGTTGGTATACTCCGAAAGTGGTCGATTCCTCGGTGCACGTGAGCTCCAGTGCACGGGAAAAGGCGGATTTTCAGCGGCTTCAAAATGCCGTCCCGCTACCCTAATTCGGCCTAAATGGGTCCGAATTTACGCCGCTGGTTTCCTGCTCTGAGCCTCTGTTTGTGTCCCCAGTCGTCCCCAAAGCCAACCGAGGAAGAAAAATGCAATCCAAGAAAGAGCTGGAATGTACAGCCCGAATTCCACGAAACTTTGTAGGGAGTATCCTAACAATCCCACCCAGATTGCGAATTCCTCTGAACCTGTCGAACCCCAAGCCTTAATCCCCAGAACGAGGACTGAGCCAATGAGAAAAACGGTGAATAATAGGAATCCTGGCAACCCCGAATCACAAGCTTGCTCGAGGTAATCGTTATGGGTCAATTTCGCCATCTCGGCTCCCGCAGGTTTCCGTTTTGAAAACTCCATCGAATAAGTTCCCGGCCCCGTTCCAAGCAGAGGGTTGTCCAAGGTGATATCCACAGCAGATTTCCAGTAGATTAAGCGCGCGCTCGCGCTAGTGGCACCCTTTGCGAAATAACCCTGAAACTTCCAAGCGAAGGCGGAAAGCCCACCCAGTAGAATTAGAGTAATCAGGATGCCGCGCCAGCGTCGAAAAAATGGTTGGTGGAGGATGGGAACGAGAAGGAGGATTAACGCGATCAGCCACCCAGCCTTGGAGCCAGACCAATAAAGGCATGCCCCACTGCCTGTGATCAAGGCACCGAATAAAACCCCTCGCGGAATGTTGGACCAGTGCTTGGTGTGCTTCCACGAAGCGACAGAAAGAAACGGCACAAGGAGGAGGATCGCTCCTGCGAAAGCATTAGGATAAACTAGGCTAGAGAAAATTCGTGTGCTCTGGATTTTTAGGAGGTAATCGGGTCTCGCGCTCTGCCAGTTGGGTTGAGCGTAGAATGCTTGGCGCGTCGCCTCCAACCCCCCGAAGTGTTGCTCGAATCCAAGCCAAAGAATGTAGAAAAAACAGGCGATTAGACCCATCCACAATCCTCGAGTCGATAATCGAAGCGACCACCGACGAGCGGTTTCAAAAAAAATGAGGAGTGCTGTAAAATGGATCAATGTAATCCCCCAAAGTTGGCGGTGGGGTGAGTTTGCGGCACTGATCCCTTGCCAAACGAGCCACGCCGGAGCCATGTACAGCAACCGGTGTTGGGTGGTGCGTGGAAAACCCCAGCGATAAATACCAATCCCAAGGATTACCAACCAAAAAGTAGATGCCTGCAACGGCCACGAAATAAAGAGAGTTTCGAGGAGGGATTCAGGCCACGTCACCAGATGATTGAGAATCACCGGATTTCCAAATTTCAAAAGCCCTAAGCCGAGGCCAAATCCGAAGAGGACGGTCAGCCAATAATCGCCTGTTCCTGTAACTTTACTGGAAGGATATATTGTAGATGGCCTCACAGTTTGAGCTTAAGCAACCCCACTTCCAATGCGAGAGCCTCTTGGACATTGGTGGCAAGCAGGCGTTGGGTGCGTTCGATGTTTCTTAGATTCTGCAGGCCGCCTTCTCCATCGATTCGTTGAGCGACGGTGGTTGAGTGAGATTCAAGGTGAGGAAGTGACAGGAATTCGGTGGTCTTTTCTTGCGTGAGCAACCAGACATCGCGAAGCCACCATTGCAGACTCATCAATAACTCAGCCCGGCGTCGGCGATATTCCGACTCAATGGAGGCAGTCAGTTCCACCTCCCACTTCTCACGCAAACGGGGATCAACATCGTCGTATTTCTCCAACGGTGAGCGTGCGGTCAGATTTGCTTCGGTCTCTTCCTTGAGCGTTGCAAGGTGTTGCAGCAGGCTGCCAACAAGTCGGTAGCGTGCCAGCATCCCTCCTTTTGTTTTCGCGACCATTGAGGAGAAATCCGCGAGCCAAGCCTGATCCTCCTTGCGTAATACAGCCCCGGTATTTCCGCCAAAATTAAGGCGCAAGCATCGTGAAAGGATCGTTTCGAGTAATCGGGGAGCATCGAGGGTCAGTAGAATAAAGACCGACATGGCAGGAGGTTCCTCCAGAGTCTTGAGAAACGCGTTTGCAGCCTGTGGGTTCAGCCGATCCGCTGCAACAATCACCACCACTTTATAAAGTCCCTGAGTCGGTTTCAGATTCACCGTACTCATGACTTGGCGGATCTGATTAATCGTGATGATGCGGAGTTTAGATTCCGGCCGAATCCAGTGCATATCCGGATAGTTTTCTGACCCAGTTTTTCGACAGGTCAGACACTGATCACAACAATCGATTGTGTTTCCGGTTAATCCTCGGATCGGGGCTTCACAATTCAGTGTTTTTCCCAAGGTCGCCGCGATGTTCTCAAGCTCAACAAGATCGCTTCCTGAGAAAAGATAAGCATGGCCAAGTCGCCCCTTCTCCAAACTACGCTGAAGCAGCTGGATGGCGTTAGTTTGGTTTGAAAACTTTCGGAATGACATCCGCTAGAAAAGGTCGGCAGCCGTCCGAATTCGGGCCTCCATTTCTCGCACCAATGGGAGCGCACGAGCCAAAGCGTTCTCGGAGGACTGACCAATAAAAGGTTTCATCACAAACTTTACAGCTGCAACGACCTCTCCATTTTTATCGTGCAATGGGACCGTGATCAAAAGTTCTCCGTTTTTTGGACCAGCGTATCGTTGGTCATTCAGCAATACGTTTTTCTCGATTTCCGAACCGGCCTTGCCAACTTCCTCCTCGCGAGTGCTCGCAATGATTTTGGGTTCTTTGGTAATCGGATCCATCGAAAAAATCTTCAACCCCAACAACCGAGGGAACTTTGCTTGAACCTCACGGACTATAATCTTAGCCAGCCCTTCGTGCGGAGTGTAACTAATGGTTAAATCAGTGAAATGGCTGACTGAATCGGATTTTGTCCAAAGACCTATCTTTCCGGTGTTAAAAGAATTGTCGGTGAGAGTCGGGATGACTTCGTTTCCGTTCAACCAACATTGGATCTGGTTCCCACGACATTTAACGCGCATTTCGTGCCAAGTTTGAGTGGGGATTTCGATCTCCGGTCCGATCGGAGCTCCAAGTTCACCATTCGTCACCTTAAAAAAGCGAAAAGTGCGTCCTTTGGAACTCGCGCGGACATAATAATAATTCTTCTCATCCTGAATCCGGAAGGCGAGGCCAGCCATTTGTTCGATTACTCCGCTAACCGTCTTGAATCGAACACTCAGAGTGAAATCACTAAATTTCTCGTCATCCAAGATCAGGAGTGACACATGATCATCAAGTAATTGCCGAGAGAGTTGTGCGATGACAGGTTTTCTCGGAGTTGTTGCTTGGACTGTGACATTCGGGATGATGGAAGGGACATCATCCAAAACGACAAGCCAATTCCCAAGCTCGCCTTTTCCGGTTACAACGCTGCGAAACCCAGCCGGAGGGCTATTGAGGGGAGTTTTAGAAAAATCGAAGGTTCGCTCCGCACTCTGCAAGAGTCCGAGGCTTTGAAATAATACTACCGCTAACCACAAATGTCGCATGCTGCGAATATCCTAGGCCACCGCCCTCCATCGGACAAGCATGTAGGGGAGGCGCAGAGGTTACGGTTTTGTCGCGGGAGGTGTTGGCTTACGAGGGGCAGTTTGGGAGTTAGTTCCTTGGTCATGAGGATGCCGTGGGTTGTTGGATCCTCTATCGAACTTCCGGCGTGCGCGATTCTGCTCGTTGAGTTTTTTGTATTTCTCCTGCTGTTCGGGGGTGAGTTCTGCGAGCATAGCATCTCGGACGGAATCAACCTCCTTCTTCAACACGGGGGCAACGGGTTCCAAGATTTTCTTCAAACGCTCCGCGCTTTCGTTGAGGAGGGTTTCAATCCTTTCATGCTGTGAAGGGGTCAAGTCGAGCTTCGCCTTCATTCGCTTAAGATATTCCAAACGAGGATCCGTGGCACCCATGGATCGCCATTGAACCGGGTTGCTGCGTAATCCTCCGGTCACCGCACCCGCTACGAAAATAACGATAACTGCAAGAATTGCCTTCCAAGCTTTCACCAACTAGCCTCCACGAGCAATTGAATGGGTGCTTCGACTGCGGCCTCGAGGTCGATGTCGCTTAAATCCGATGGGTTTTCGAGCCAACCGGTCATTACTGTTGCGAGGATCATCACGCCAAGGCATGGGACGACCGATTGCCAAAGCATTCGCCCCCACAACGTCCACAGATCTGGAATTTGGATTTTCGGGAGGCGAGCCATGATTCGCTTTTCAAACGCGTATGGCACACGAGAATCACTCGGAATTTTCCGAGCGAGGCGAACCAGTTGTTCAAAATGATCTTGTGCTTTCATCTTCCTTGCATCTCAGACGAGACATTTTTGTTAAAAGTTACAGGTATTTGCCAGCATCAATTCTTGAGAGGACCTTTTTCATTTCAGCGCGAGCTCGAAATGCTCGCACCTTTACGAAGGGAATTGACCAACCAGTCAGTTGAGAAATTTCTTTTATAGATTTTTCCTCAATTTCTAATAAATTAATAATCATTTGGTGAGCCGGCGCAAGGTGACTTAAGATTTTTTGAACCAAAGCCCGAGCCCCATCAGCTTCTGAGGGGTCAAGGGTCTCGGTTCCTGCGTGTCTCTCAAGCCAATTACTTTCCTCCTGAAAATCTGTGACAGTTGTCTCGCGTGATCTCTGATGGGTTCTCAAAAAGTCATAACAAACTCGAACGGCCATCCGCATGAGCCAGTGTTCAAACGGAGCCTCACCCCGAAAGCTCGAAAGCTTTAGAAAAGCCTTGGAAAAAATTTCCTGTACAATGTCTTCAACTTCGCTTTCGCGACGGGCATACCGCCGAGCTGTGGCGAAAATCCGCGGTTGGTATCGAACCACCAGAAACTCGAAGCTCGAAGTGGTGCCTTGCAACACTTCGGCGATTAATTCGGAATCAGTTTTTTCCACGCTTGCGAAGGTTTTTCATCAGCCAGACGCAGCGATCGTTCCAAACTTAATAAAACAAACCGATTGGGTTCAGTTCGTGGCGGGGACTGGTCGAGCTGGACTATTAGTTCCGTTACGACGTGGGGTTAAAGCATCCAAACGGTTGGTAAGTCGGCTTGAAACTCCTTTCATCCGCTCGATTTGTTCAGGAGGAAGAAATTGGCGGTATTTTCCGAATGACTTGGCTTGGATCACTGCCAATTCTCCTTCCAGTTTGCCCACCACACTGGCTTTTTCACGTAGCTTAGCCTCATCCACTTGATCCGCGTAAACCTGTTGCTGAAGTTCCCGACGGGCAGTCCTCATTTTTTCGTTCACGTCCCGAGTTTGTACCTGCGCTGATTCCCTAGCTTCACGGTAGGCTTTTTTTTGCTCGTCGGTCAGTTTATCCTCCCACGAAGGGCGAGGTTGAAAACTCGGCCTCGCGATCTGGTTTGTGAGAGCTTGAGCAGGGGAAGGCGTGGCAGTGGGGGCCTGAGCACTCGCATCGACGAGGAGTAAGGCTAAAACCGCCACGGGTAGTAGGTTTATGTTTAAAAAGGCAGAAATAGGCTTTTTCATGCTGAGTAAGTTAATCTTAATCGAATTTGACGGCGCGTTTCGCTCACAAGTTACAATATTGACCTCCAATATCAAGATTTTGTGGATTGCGAGTGTAGTTTGGGTTAAACCACTGCAAACAAAAAACTTAGAAAAACAATGAGCACGGTATAACCGGGGTCTGGGTTCGAACGTCTCGATGGGTTGAACCAGTCTTTGGATGTCGAACAACCGCAGGTAGAACCACTTACAATTCATGCAATTCTCACCAAAAACCGAAGGGGGTAAATCATGGCATCGGCGTGGATTTACATTGATCGAGCTTCTTGTCGTTGTCGGCATCATTGCAATCCTAGCCAGTTTGCTCCTCCCCGCCTTAGCGAAAGCAAAGGGGCAGGCTCATCGCATTCAATGCCTCAACAATTTGAAACAATTGAGTACGATTTGGTTTTTATACTCTGGAGATTATGATGACCGCCTCGTGATCAATTCGGATGGGGAATTGACTCAGGCCTCTTGGGTTCAGGGAAGTTTTGCAACGGTACCTTCGAATGCAACCAACTTAGCGATGTTGCTCGATCCCAAATTCTCTCTCTTCGGTCCCTATCTCAAAACCACCGCAGTCTATAAATGTCCAAGCGATAAATTGAAGGGAACCGGATCCGGAACACTGGCACATCCTCGGGTCCGAAGTTACGCCATGAATGGTTATTTGGCTTGGGTGGGAGGCAATTTTCGAGGCGTTCCAAATTTGCAACGCTACCGTTCGTATAAAAAGATGGGAGAACTCACCCATCCTTCGCCTTCATTGTTAATGGTCTTTCAAGATGTGAACCCGAATAGTATTTGTCGCCCCGTCTTCGGAGTCTATATGGGGGAAGATCGCTTCTGTCATTTTCCTGCGAGCAATCATAATCGGGCAGGGATGACCTCTTTTGCGGATGGCCATGTAGAATCCCACCGTTGGTTGGACGTTCGGACCTATAAGCCAAAAAGCCCTGATTTCCATCGACATAACGACGCGAGTCCGAACAACGTGGATCTAAAATGGCTCCAAGAGCGAACCTCCGTCCGCATGTGAGTCGGTTCACAGGCTCGGATAGTTTTCGAGGATAGTATTGGAGCGGGAGCCAGATCCCACTCGACTGCGAGTGGTTCCCTGTTAGCATGTCCCGATATGCGAGACATCGCGCCCGGTGCGCTCAAACCCTCTGCACCCAAAATCAATCTGCGCCGACCGGACGTAATGGAAGCGGTTCAGGCTCAGGTGTTGTCTCATTACCAGAGTGGGTTGGTGGATCGAATTCGAGCTCAAGGCCAATTGGCATCTGCGGACGGGTTGCTGACGATCAAATTGGCAAAGGAATTTGGTTTTTGCTACGGAGTTGAGCGCGCGATTGATCTGGCTTATGCCGCGCGGAAGGTTTTTCCCAACCAACCTATCTACATCCTTGGGGAGATCATCCATAACCCCGAAGTAAACGATCAAATCCAGGCCATGGGAATCAAGTCGATCTCAGGGAAGGAGAAAAATGCGGATGTGGAGGATCTCAAAGAAGGAGATGTCGTTATTATTCCCGCGTTTGGCACCGAAGTGGCGACCCGAGCTCGGCTGGAACAAAAAGGTTGTGTATTCGTTGACACAACTTGCGGTGACGTGATGAGCGTTTGGAAGCGGGTGCGCCAGTATTCACGGGATCAAGTAACGAGCATTATTCATGGTAAGGCTTGGCATGAAGAGACCAAAGCGACGAGTTCTCAAACAGGCTCGGGGCATTATCTCGTGGTATTTACGCTGGCTGAGACCGATTATGTTTGTGATTACATTTTGAATGGCGGGTCGAAGGAGGCGTTTCTAGAAAAGTTCAAAGGGGCTTTCTCGAACGGGTTTGATCCGGAGGTCCATCTAAAGACTATTGGAGTTGCGAATCAAACGACGATGTTGCGAGGCGAAACGGAGGAGGTTCAGCGTCGGTTGAAGCAAGCGATGATCGGGAAATATGGCTCTGAAAATGTTCAGCAACACTTCCGATTTTTTGATACCATTTGTGGTGCTACCCAAGATCGTCAGGATGCTTTAGAAAAACTGTTGGCTCAACCGCTCGACCTTTTATTGGTGATTGGTGGTTATAATTCTTCGAACACATCGCATTTGGCGGAGATGGGACAGGCCAAACTGCCGACCTACTTCATCAAGAATGCTGCTAAGATGGTTTCGGATCGTCAAATTGTTCATTACAACTTGGACAAACATCAGGAAGTCACCAGTGATCAATGGTTGCCTCAGGGGAAGATTTCGGTGGGTATCACTGCAGGAGCTTCCTGCCCGAACAACCTGATTGAGGATACCATTAGGAGATTGTTCACGCTTCGAGGTGTTGAAGTAAGTGAGGCACTCAGCGATCAAGTGGTCTGAAGGCCTCGGTGCGGGGTTATTATGCCATGCCAACGTGAAGATTTAGAAAGGCGGGAGCGAGTTTTTTTAGCACCCTACGCCCAGTTCAGCGATGACACTCAGGGACGGGTTCATGCGGAGGAACCACCCGTCTGGCGGACGCAGTATCAAAGGGATCGTGACCGTGTCATCCATTCTCGAGCATTCCGGCGGCTAGAATATAAGACGCAAGTGTTTCTCAACGGAACCGGAGATCATCTCCGGACTCGTTTGACTCATACGATCGAAGTGGCCGGGATTTCGCGGAACATCGCTCGGGCACTTAGAATTAATGAGGATCTTACCGAAACGATCGCATTGGCTCATGACCTTGGTCATCCTCCTTTTGGGCACAAAGGTGAATCTGTATTGAATCGCTTGATGAGGGACCACGGAGGATTCGAGCACAACCGTCACAGTTTAAGAATTGTTGAAGAACTCGAGCAGAAATACCCTAGGTTTTCTGGTTTGAACCTGAGCTGGGAGGTCAGGGAGGGTTTGGTGAAGCACTTTACGGCGTATGACCATCCCGGAAGGCGCGAGGGCTTTGAGGCTAAATCTTCATCTCTCGAAGCGCAGGTTGCAAACCTCGCCGATGAAGTCGCTTATTACAGTCACGATTTGGATGATGGGTTAGAGGAAGGTTTGCTCAACGAAGATCAGCTCATGGGTGAGGTTCGGATATGGGCTCATGCTGCTAGGGTCGTCAGGGATTTACACGGTGACCTTCCTTCAGAGAGCCGTCGTTACATCATCATTCGTACATTGATTGATGAACAGGTTAAGGATGTGGTTTCAATGTCAGAGAGTAACATCACTCGCGCGAATGTAGGGTCGTCCAATGAGGTTCGTTTGCAAGCCAACCCTTTAATTGCCTATAGTTCGGAGCGTCATCAATTGAATCTAGAGCTTCGGAAATTTCTCTACGATCATCTCTATTTCAGCCCAGAGGTTCACAATCCAAACGCCCAAGCGGTTCGATTACTCGAGGAGTTATTTGTGTTTTTCACGCAGCATCCCGAGGAAATCGGTGAGCAATGTAGACGCCGTGCCGAACGAGAAGGTTGGCCCCGGGCTATCTGCGATTATCTTGCAGGAATGACGGATCGTTTCGCGCTCAAGGAGCACGGCCGGTTGATTTCGGGTGGCCAGCCCTGAGTAGAGTTGAATCCTAAGACTTTCGGGAATTGGGTGTTCCTAATGGTCGAGGCGACGGTCTAGGAGTGCGGGAAAATCGCGCCGCCATTGTCGCAGTTCCTCGATCTCCATCCGGCTAGAGATGCTCCCTTCTAGACTTCCAGCATCCGCCTGCACGACGCCATGACAATCAACGATCAAACTTTTGCCCGGGTAGGTGTAGTTTGGATCAGTGCCTGCTCGGTTGACCCCCACCACCCAAGCTTGGTTTTCGATCGCCCGTGCTCTAAGCAATGTGACCCAGTGATCAGCGCGCTTTGAGGGCCAGCAAGCAATGACGATAAACAATTCTGCTCCCTGCCGTGCGGATTCTCGGAAAAGCTCAGGAAATCTCAAGTCATAGCAGACGAAAAGGCCCACTTTGATCCCGTTAATTTCCGTGATCACGGTGGACTTTCCCGGAATGTGGACGTTTGCCTCGCCACCGAGTGTAAAGAGCTGCATTTTAGTGTAACGACTTGATTCCAACCCGTCGGGGCCAAAAACCACTGATTGGTTGTAACCCAACCCAGAAGTTGTCTTTTGAACCAATCCGCAAACGAGATGCACTTTCCAATGCACAGCCAATCTTTTGCACACACTTTCGCTGGCGGAGGGTGATTCTTCGGCGGTTGCCTCCAGATTCATCGAAAAGCCCGAAGCAGCCATTTCCGGCAACACGACAATCGAACCGGGTTCGGGTTGGGCCTGAACCAGAAGCCTTTCCCAAGTACGATGGTTTGCATCGAGATTCTCCCAGACGATGTCGGTTTGTAGGGCGAGGATTGTTTGAGAAACCATGTCGATCACTGCGTTGATTGGGCCGGTTTTACCGGTTTATCCGCAGGTAAGGATAGATGTTTGAGTTCCACACGTCGAATTGCTCCCGAGGTTTGATACGTTGCAATCCCGAAAGGTTTGTTTAAATCAATCTCGCCGTGGCGCAACCCCACCTTCTTTCCTTTGATTTCAAGGTTTACCATTTCTTTATCATCGATCCATGCTTCAATTTTTCCCGGGGTGATTTTGATCTTCAAAGCGTACCACCGGTCGGTTTCGAACTTATGGTATTTTACCGTCTCATTTTCAGAAGCGTCTTGGCCATCAAGGCTCGAAATCCCCACAACACCTCCGCCCCACCCACCAGCCACAAATGTTGCATGGGAACCGTCAACGGGAAACGTCGTAGCTGCAAAAAAATCCGAGCCCAGAACTTTTTTGGCTTCCACGGTGATTTCATAATTGTTGGTAGGAAATGCATTCGTCCAAGTCACACCGCTGAGTGCGGCACCCGCGTTGATTACGAGGTTGCTGCCTTTGATTTCAATTTCTCCATGGCCTGCGAAGTCCGTTTCACGCCATCCTTTTAGACTCTTCCCGTCGAAGAGCAGCTCGGCTTGCAGGTGTTCAAGGGTTGTGATGAAGACAATAATGCTTAAGAAAAGTCTCATATTTCGTTCACAATCCTAGCTGAAACCTAATCGTTTTCACGCTCTTTTATGAAGTGTGAAGGTCAAAAAAAACATCCATTAGTCCCGGTTTGGTCGCTACCGATGGTTTTAAAGATGCAGTTCCTAATTGCCCGCACGGAACGCCCTGTTACTCTGTCAACCATGATATCGAATGTAGTTGACGCCAGCTCCACACACGAACGGATCGCCGCTCTAGGGCAACGTGTTTTGAACGGTGGCGCAATCACCCGCGAAGAAGGTAGCTGGCTATTCTCCTTGGATTTGACGGCAGATCTGTTCGATCTCATGGCTTGGGCAAACCGGATCCGAGAGCATTTCAAAGGTAAAAAAATTCACCTGTGTTCCATTGTGAATGTGAAGGCGGGGGGATGTTCCGAAAATTGTCGATTCTGCGCACAGTCTGCTGCGTTTCAAACGAATTCTCCGCGTTACGGTTTAGTGGATTTACCTCCTGTCATCGCAGCCGCTGACGAGGCAAAGGCTAATGGCGTGACGGCATTGGGTTTGGTGGCAGCATGGAAAGGTTTGGATGAAGGACCTATCCTCGATCAAATCTGTGAACGCCTTTCTGAATTGAAAAACAATGGGCAGGTGCGTCCGGATGCTTCACTGGGAATTATTAAAAACCCTCGCGTAGCTGAAAGGCTCAAGGAAGCTGGATTAGAGTGCTACAACCACAATCTGGAGAGTTCGAAACGTTTCTATCCTGAGGTTTGCACCAGTCACACTTACGAAGATCGGGTAAACACCATCCGGCACCTCAAAACTGCTGGGATCAAGATTTGT
>SXGT01407817.1_pt1 | contig 26184 bp, 32 predicted proteins | sample 3176221 | NCBI WGS metagenome assembly SXGT01 (sample SAMN11356862, study PRJNA531348) | freshwater metagenome | isolation source: freshwater sample F1-120 | place: China: Fuxian Lake, Yuxi | collected 2017-12-25
AAGCACTCATCTTTGCTCTTGACCTTAATTACCGCGTCATAGTCAGAGACTCGTAGCTCAGGCAGAACCTTTCTACGAAAACGCTCGACATGGTCACGGGTAATCTGAAGCTCCCCTTCGTCAGTGATGCCAACAAAGTAGTCAGGGGTTTTGCGAAAGTCGAACTTGACTAAGACGACCTTGTACCCCGCTTCCTTTCCTAGGTTAATGATTTGACTACGAAAACCCGTGCTGAACGCTGTTGAGTCAATGATGATGAGGGGATTGTACAACGACGCCGGATAGGTAGTCATTGCTCTAAGCGTCGTCGTTAAAATCGTGAACGCTGCGTCAGAAGCACTGCTCATAACAGCGCTGTGCTTATGCTCGTTTAGCTTGTCAAGCACTTGTCTGCGGATAGCATCAGAGGAGAGTACGAGTACCTTCGAATTAATCTTTGAATAGAAAGACTGAGTCCACGTTGACTTACCGCAGCCAGAAGGTCCGCAGAGAAGAAAAATAGTGTTAGCGAAGTTGTCTGGTGAATTGGCCATATTAAACCTCTCTTTTCTTTGTAAATACAGCGATTAAACTAACAGAGTCCGAGTCAACAACGTCGCCTAAACTGGAGACTTCGACTTTCCAAAGGTTGCTGGGCAATACGTCATTCATTGCAATGATGAACTCATTTCGTGTCGGTTCCCACTTATGGTCCCAGTGCCGAGCTTCGTCATCGGTTAAGCCGTAGTGCTTGTTAAAGTCCTTGTTAGGGCAGGTTACTACTACTTTGTTAGGTTCAGCCCGTGTTAGAACTCCGTTCAGCAATGCCTGAGCTTCGTCCTTTTCCATGTGTTCAAGGACTTCGCTCATGAGAACGTCACAATCAGAGAACATGCTCCACTCATCATTCCCCTCGAAGTAAGCGTAGGAAGCTTCGATACATAAAGGAGTGACGTTGTCAATGCTTCGTCCTTTCACTTTTCCCAGGTTATTCTCTGTTAGTTCAGGATCAGCGTCGATAGCGACAATGCTATGGTAAGCGTCAACTAACCGTAGCGTCTGAAACATGTCGCCACAACCGACTTCCACTAAGGAGTCGGCTTTGCCTGCTCTTTGCAGCACTTGTCTAATGACGTCTAAGCGTTGCCGAGCAGTGTCTCCATAAAACATAGTCATTCCAGGTCCTTGAAGTTCTTCTTTAACAGCGTTGAACAAGTCACGGTTCTGAACGATCTTCATCTGAACAAGGTAGCGAGGGTAGTACGGAGCCTGAGCTCGATTCAAAACCTTGAGGTACTTGGCCAGAGACTCTTTGTTAGTAGGAACGTACGTGTCCTTGTCACCAAGAGATTGCAGGATGCTTATTATCTGAACGATGTTCAACGCCTTGAAAACTGTAGGCGCAGTAACTTGGATTAGAGCGTGGCTCTTTCCAATGTCAGTCATGCTAACAGTGCAGCCTTGAGAAGAGAACTGATGACCAATTTGGTTTACCCAACGCCGACTGCTAATAAGGGAAGGGTAGGTAATCGTTGTAACCAATCCCTCTCCTTCCACGTCTTGTTCGTGCTGATCCTTAGATGCTGAGGAAAGGCACTCTTGAATGAATTGAATAGGGATATAAGGAGAACCGTAGCGAGTCTTATCTAAGTACTCGAAGTTCTCATCCCTTTCTGGAGCAAAGCTAGACTCAATCATAGAGTCCTTGAACCACAGCTTGAACTCAGAGTCCTTTTCGTTGAACCAACCGTAAGCTTTGCCTTTGCGAATCTTGCGCATGAAAGCTCTACCTGACTCTCGGATTGTGTTCGGGTTCTTGGAAAGGATGAAACTGAGATTCGGATTGGTGCTATGTATTTTCATGAAGGACATGGCGTTCTCCTAACAATTCTAAAACTTCGGTTAGCGAAAATGGAGCGTAGGTTGAGCTGCAGTCCACTCCTACATCCATACGATTATTAACAGGGAAGTTCTCCAGAGTTCCATGAGTGTGGCCATGAAGGTGAAACTCGGTGTCCCAGGTTTCCTGAGGCTTGTGCTTGAGGTAGAACGTCCCCTCTGGTAGGTTTAACGTTTTCTCTTTCACAACCTCTGCGAAGAACTCTTTGAGAAAGCCAGTTTTATAGTCGTGGTTTCCTCGGATTAGCGTCTTAACTCCGTTTAGCCTATCTAGAACTTCTCCTGCATAGGTAAGATTTCCAAAGAACACGTCGCCTAGGTGGTAAACCTCATCCTCCGGCTTTACTACCAGGTTCCAGGCTTTGATTAAAGCTTCGTCCATTTCAAGGAAGGACTTGAAGGGCCGGTCGCAGTACGTTATGATGTTCTCATGACCGAAGTGAGTATCTGAAGTGAAGAAGATAGCCATGTTACTTCTTCGCTTTCTTCTCCAGTACTTCCTTGATGACCTTAGGCCCTGCAGCGAGAGTATCAAAGCCTAACGAAATTGTGTCTGCAGTTAAACGACGTAGCTTTGCTAAACGCCAATGGAGTAACTTTGGAGCCATAGCTCGTTTAAGCTCAGGTGAAGGGGTGAAGAGGGTATATAGATTTGGCATGATTACTCCTAAAGGGTAAAAGAGAGAAGCGGGAAGAGAACCCGCCTTACTCTCATTATATCAAAGAATTACCTGTTTATTGAATTGTTCAGCTTCCTGAAGAACGCGCTCTTCTAGGCTTAATAAGAAAGAGGCGGAGGGAACCTCGCCGGGAGGGAGGAACTCAGAGAGGGAGCTAGTTCGTCCGTCTGCAAAATAAACAATGCATAGAACTTGTACATAATCTGAAGACGGTTCCCGATGTGTGGTTATAACCATCCTGGGTTTAATAAAGGTCTTCACTATAAAGCTCCTTTCCTAAATCGAATTTCCGAGTACATTTATCAAGCTGTCCTGCTAACTTAGCTACTTTGAATGCCTCTGTTCTGGTAAGGAATTCTCCGAACTGATCAACGAAACCCTGCTCGACATTCTCCCACTCTTGAGGATCGCAGCCTAATGAGCAGATGATGTCAAAGTGTCTCGGGGAACAGAACACTTCACCTTTAGTATTACGCATAGCCGCGCATACGACCTTCTGAGTAGCTAAGGTACAATCAATCGCGGAACCTATAGCCTCCTCAGTTAAGTCGTCGAACTCTACCTCGTACCCTTCTTTGTCAAGAGGTCTTGCCAGGAAGAGCATTGGGTCAATCTTACCCCTTAGGATCATTCGAACAGACCGGCATAGGCTCTTTATAATATATGATGTTAGAGTATCTCCTAGCTCGTCTAATTTAAACCTGGTTATAGCTTTAATATCCTCCTCTAAATCTTTGCTATTAGTATGGATAACATTTGTAGTAATGTTTCTTAATCTATTTGAATTAATCTTCATTTATAACCTCCTTCCAGATACTAAACCCGCATTTAAACACATAATCACTAGTGAGTAATCCGGGAGCCTTATTGCAATCCTCTTCATTAAACTCAAAAGCACAGCCCTCACATATATTACTGGTTAAGGTTCTTTTGAGCTCTGTGTAGCGTTTTCCTCTCTCATCTTTGTAGTCCATTTATAATCCCTTCTATTTTCTCCTGTGTAACTCCTCTATGCACCGTTACACCATTTCCCCAATTAGTTCCAACCTCGACTTCAGTTCCAATGGGTAATGTAAGCCAATCAAAAGTCTCTACAGGCCAATCGTCGAAATAATAAAATACCTGCTCTACAACTTCAGCTGCTCTACTTAACGGAACCTCGAACTCAGCAGAGTCGTACACTGTGCAGATACTCTTAGAGTCATATTTCTTAATACCTTCGTTTGCCGCTGCAAAGGTAATCAATCCTGCGGTTGAAGTCGTGCTTTGGACCCGCACGTTCTGAGCATTACGAAGAGAGGCGTTGTAAGCTGCAGTTCCTTTAAAGGCAGGGAACGTACCGTACTGTCGTTTACGTTGACCGAACGGAGTGATTACATACTGATTCCACTCTGCCTGTAAGTGAGACTCGGTTACGTACTTTTGTACTCCAGGATAAGCGTTGAAGTACAAGGCGATCAACCGCTCTGCTTCTTCTTTAGACACATTCAAGTTCATAGCAATTCCACCTACCGAGCTTCCATATAAGCAACGTTCCGGAAATTTCTAACCGGGTTGGACTATACCATTATCTAATCTCTCTAACCTTACATTAGTTAAATTAGATACTTGCCGTATTACGGTTTCCCGTCGCAGCAGCTTCTGTTCTAGAAGCTCTGTCAGTCTCTGAACCATTTACACTTCTCCCGAAATGTTCTGGCTGCTGATTGCCATACCTGAGCTCACAGGGTTAGGGTTCCAGCAATTGAGCAAGTTGTTCAATTCGCATTGCTACGAAAGGGCACCATCGATGCCAAAAGTTACACTATGTTACGAACACCCCGTTTCCGAGTGTTCTCTCATACTTTCATATGAGGTCGGACTATATCACGATCTCTCTTATTAAAGAGACCTCTCGTACTTCGAGCTTACTTAAGCCCTACTCCCTTTCGGGATAGTCTCTGAACCTTCTCGCTTGAGGCGAGCTTGGCTGCGGATTACCCTTGCATTTTCTGCATTAAGGGAGTCCCCGACAGGATACTTAATACGTGTTCCTTTGTTAAATTAGGATCGTATTTTATTCTTATTAGTAAAATGTCTTTCTGCTCTGCCCATTTATTTTTCATTATATCTCTGGATACTAACTCATCACTATACCACGGATGCGTATTATCGTAATGCTGAGGGCCGTCAGTCTCTACTAATAAGTTTAAAGAAGGACTATAAATATCAAATCTAAGACAAGATCTGCTATCGTTTGAAGTTCTACAATCTGAAAAAGTTTTCTGTAACTCAAAAGTGTGATTAATAAATATCATTTTTAAAATATCTAAAACTTTAAATTCAAACCCTCTACCAGATGATATAAAACCATGGTCTAAATTAACCTCATCTACCTTTATGCCGTGAAAAGACAGGAGAGATCCGGATATACCTAAGTGATCAGCTAATTCATCCCTAGTTACATACCGATTTTTAGTTTTTATCAGATCTACTAAAGTATTTTCCATGGTATCTTTCGAAGGTGCTTTTTTGTTTAAATGATATTCTACTCCGCACTCTAAGTGTACTTTAACAGGGTCTATTCCATATCTATAGAATCGACTTTTCTCAGCTATGCTAGTGAAACCAAGCTCAGATGTTAACTGATATATATACACAGGCCTATTGCGCTGTAGTATCAACTTCTTATAAAATTCTATAATAGGTTGTACGACTCTTTCTTTTGAGCCTGGGTTTTTACAATTTACCCATTCTCTTGGAAAACCTTCCTCTTCGAAGATTTCATCAGTGTCTATTCCCATTGATAATATCGAAGTTCTAGGAATGCCTATTCCTTTTGAAATGGCGCTTTTAGTAACCCATCTTTTTTCAGCTTGAGCAAAATCTCTTACCGCTTGTATGACTTCTAACTTATTATATTTCTTCAAAGTATTCCTGCTTTCAATTCACGAGATTTGCAGTAGAAGTCACCTTCCACTGGCGCTAACTTATTATCTTAACGCTTTTGCACTTTGCCTTGTTAACTTGTAAAACTTGTGATCCTTATGAGTCTTATCATCAAGCGCTGCTACAAACTCCTGGTAAGGCACTCCAATCATAGACGAGGCACTGAAGCTATGAAAGTCGTAGCCCATCTCGATAGCCTTGAGCATATTGTTGTCTCTACATAGCATGGCCAGGATCTTCACTTCGGCAGAAGACCAGTCTGCAGCAATGAATACCATGCCTTCTCCGACCGTATAACACTCTCTAAGATTGTACCCATGTTTAGGCCTAGGAAGCTGGGTAAGGTTAGGATTCGACCCCGTGATTCTAAAGGAACTAGTACCGTGTAAGTTGTAGCTAGGTCTGATCCTGAAGTCTCTTGGGTCAACAAAGTCCTTGACGTAGTTCTTAACAAAGGTGTTATGCGTTGAGTTGATGTCTCGCATCTTTGCCAGATCAGCCAACCATTGATTAGAAGGATCAGGAGCCGTGTATTTGAAACTCTTAGGATCGATCCCTGCCAGAGTAAGCAGGGCTTCACCATCGGTCGCTGGCTCCCCTCCTTTCGTCTCATAAGGTGCTGTTAACCCTTGTTCTCCATAGAGGAACTTGGCTAACTCTGTGCCTGAGCTCCAGTTGAACTCTCCTTTAGCCGTGAATATTCCTTCTTGAAGAGTAGCGATGTCTCGGGTCATTCTCTTGGAATAGTCTTGGTTCAAGGCTACGTCGTACATCATGCCATTGATTTCTAAGTCAATAATGTACTCGTGAGCAATCATCTCAATCTCGGAAATGCTTTTAATGATTGCGGGAGAACGAGTAAGAACCTTTTGACATTTCTCGTTAGGTGTATAAAAGGGAACCTCCTCTACTAAGCTAGGCATGATCTTAGCCAAGACAGTCGACGTTGCAATGCAGTCGATTCCGGCGTAGGTAATCAAGTCTTCGTAAGGGAAGTCTTCGTAGGTTAGGAAAACGGTAGGTTCTTGTTCAGGCTCGTCTTCTAGCTCAGAGTCTTCACTTAGTTCATTTATTAGATCTTCAAGCATTTATAGGCTCCTCTAGGTTCGTCTCTGGGTTCGTCTCTGTAGTAATTTCTATTACAGGCTCGTCGTTTTTCTTTGACAATCCTGGTAGTAAATCTTCGTATCCTGCCAGGCCAGACTCAGGCATATAGTCGCTAACAGCTACCTTCAAGCCATAGCAGCCCTGGATTCCTGAGTCGATTGAATGCAAGGCTAACATAACGTCTAGCTTGAGGTTCTTTACTCTGACTCCAGTTGTGTGGTAGATGTATAAAATGTCAAACTTAGCGTTGAACGCAATTTTACCACGAGGCCCTTCTAACAAAGGTACGACTTTAGCCCAAGCCTCATCTGGATCATACGCCTTGTTCTTTCTATGCCAGAGCGGGATTGTGCCTGCTACGATTTCCTTGGTTACTTGGTTTCTCCAGCCAAACTGAATCATGAGAAGCCTAGCATCTTCGCTTCTAGGATTAAGACCGGTTGTCTCTGTGTCAAACGAAATTAAAGCATTAGGAGGTAGAGTATTAATCTCGGTAAGGATAGAGTCAACATCGCTCATAGAACGGGCTACACGTAGCCTTCCTGAGTCTTTGAGACTCTGTATAGCATCTAGTAGAGGCGGAGGGTTCAGTTTCCCTAGAGCGATCTCTTTAGCCTTTATGAAGTCTTTGCGTATAACTTCATAGTAGTCGCTGCCCCAGAACCCAGAGGAACCTACCGCTGTCTGACGAATCATTGTAAGAATACGAGGGTGCTGCGTTATAACAACCGGTATTCCTTCAAGCCGATCGATAATACCACGGTCTCCTGCGTTACTACGCTTCTTAAACCCTAGAGCCTTCGTCGTAGGAGTTCCTAGGCTAATGATCACCTTTGGAGTGCATTGATTAATCTCTTGCAAAAGGTAAGGAGCGCACTTTGCCATAGTAGAAGTTGTAGGAGACTTACCTTTTGGGAAGTCGGTAGGGTTTGAAGGGCACTTGAGCAGGTTCGTTATTCTGTAAGTTAAACCTTGAAAGCCTGCGCTAAGGCACATGGAATTGAGCAGGTTCCTGACAATCTGATCTTGCTTACCCTCTTTACGGTCGAACTTACCATCTGGAGTCTGGTGATCTTGGATGATCAGAACATCGACTGGAGTGTTTATCAAGCTAACTGACTCGAACTTCTTACACTTCAGCTTGCAAACCTTAGTGCAATACAAAGCTGAAACTTCGCTGAAATCCTCCTTAGCTCGGATAGCCTTCTCTACAGAAGGGGTGATTTTCGGTTTGTCGTAGAGTTCGGCAAGGGGAAGATCCGAAATCTTGAGTTTTTTAGGTTTCTGCATGTGAGTTCTCCTAGCAAAAGTGAAGTTCCTATTCTAAAGCCCTTGTACCTCAAAATCACTCAAAACCTGAAACTTGGTTGAGCGGTGAGAAATCGACTCTTCTACGCGGGAGAGGCGGTACTTTGTCCAGCTTTTTGCCAGAAAAGTCTAGTTTGTCCAGCTTTTTAAAAAGTGTCCAGAAAAGACTGGACACCCTTTTGCCTTTAGAATCATAGGCTTACAGCGTTTGTCCAGCTTTTAAAAAAGAGACTGGACACGGATTTCTCTTTAGAATCATCAGCTTACGTCATTTTGTCCATCTTTTTCACGTTTTTTCAAAAACATATACTATTATTAGAAAACTAGAAAAAAAAATAAAAAAATTTCACACAAGGGTCCGAGAGCCCAAAACAGCTTTTAGACCCTCCCACTATAAACCCTCCTTATATATATATATATATTTTCTAAATATCCAATATATATATATATATACTTGTGGCCGCTGGCTAGGACACCTCCTTCTCTTGTTGTCAGAAATTCAACGCGAAGACTTCTCTCAGCGATCTCTCTTTTTGTGCTGGGGAAAAGTTGCAGAAAGAAAAAAATTTTTTTCTATTTTTCTAATAATAGTATATGTTTTTGAAAAAACGTGAAAAAGATGGACAAAATGACTTAACCCTATGATTCTAAAGAGAAATTCGTGTCCAGTCTCTTTTTTAAAAGCTGGACAAACGCTGTAAGTCTATGATTCTAAAGGCGAAAGGGTGTCCAGTCTTTTCTGGACACTTTTTTAAAAGGTGGACAAACTAGACTTTTCTGGCAAAAAGCTGGACAAAGAACCCAGTTCAACCCTGCTTAGCCCTTCAACTTTAAATTTTCCTCGTTTTCTTGGTATAAGGGTTATGTAGTAGAAAGTGCTCTTGGCCGAGCCCTGTTTCAAAACACACACCTATCAACTACTGAGTCAATTGCACCATGCCTTCCTCAACCACTTTTTTGGATGCTACGCAAAGAGACCAGCAGCTTTTCAAAGGAATCACATCATGTTCTTCGCTCGTCTCCTTGCAGTAACCATCCGCGTAGCAGCAACCCTTGGCGTTCTCACCGCAGCAGCAACAGCTATAGTGGGCGCTTTAACCTTAGCTCTTCCTGCTTACCAGGAACAAATGACCTTAGCTAGTACGTACTGGTAGTAGGATTACGGCTCATGATTACCCGGGAAGTTACTTCCCGAGAGAGATGACTAAAATGGATATAACACCGAAGTGGTTAGTTCCGCATAAATCGGTTCCTGAATTGGAGTACAAAAACAGCTACTATGCTGTGCCACTGCGAGGGCTTTGGCATTACTTTCCAATCAAGGTAGACCCTGACACGGCTAACAAGCCGGTAACTAGGTTTCTCAAAACTCCTCCCCTTCTTATCGACGGGATAGTGATGTTCGGGAAAAAGATGTATGGATTGACTGCAGATGACATTCTGCGCAACCGTATCTTAAAAGTCAGGGAGTTAAATTCAGGGGAGAACACTAATGGAACCAAATCTCGCAAGTCCAAACGAGGTGCCACAAGCACCAGCGTTGTCGCCAGTAACGTCGATAGCAGCCCAGCCCTTCCAAGGAATACAAGAATTGACTCAGTTAACGGAGTTGTTGACCTGGAAGAGTTCGAAGCTATTAACCGCACTAGCAGTGACCAAATCGAAACACTACTCCACCATCTTTCTCAAGAAGAAGGCGGGGAGTGGGAAATTGCGGGAAATCCATAACCCAGACACAATCATCAGGGCCGTACAGTACCGGATCTTAAATCGCATCCTAGAGCGATTAGAAGTACCGGATTACATTTACGCATTTGAACGTGGAGCTTCAATACCAAGAATGGCCGAGATGCACGCCAACAAAGGGCTGGTTATCAGCCTAGACTTGAAAGACTACTTCAGCTCTATCAAGCAAGTGCATCTACACAAATTGTTCACTGAGATGGGCTTCGGAAAAACTCCGGCCACAACCTTGTCAGAACTCTGTACATACAAAGCGTTCGTACCTCAGGGGGCACTGACAAGTCCAAAGATTAGTAACCTCATAACTGCAACTACGTTTGGCCCGGCTCTCAAAGAGTTCTGTGCTGAACGTGGTTATACGCTAAGCGTGTACGCAGACGATATTACGATCTCTCTGGAAAACGACATCGCCAAAGAGGAAGGAGGCAAAGAGAGAATTAAAGAAGTACTAAGTTTCGTATCAAGCCTTGTCCGGCGATTCGGGTTCCGAGTTAACCGTGAGAAGACTAAAGTGATGCGACCTTTTCAAAGGCAGTACGTGTGCGGGGCTGTTGTAAACCAGAAAGTAAACTTGCAGAAAGCCGAAAGACAGCGACTGCGAGCAGTTGTACATAACTGTGAGGTGAATGGGTTAGAAGCAGAAGCTGCTAAGAATGAGCTGACGCCAGACCGGTTTGCTAGCAAAGTGATGGGGCAACTCAACTGGTTCAATCAACTAAATCCTGAAATAGGAGGACGATTGATGTCGAAGTTTAAAGAATTCATGGCTCAACATAGAACTCAATCAGGAAGTAACACGCAGTAGAAGTAATCTCGGCCAAAGAGCAATTCACTAATCGGAACAAGGAGATGATTATGGAAAACTCCCGCACAGTTAATCCAGCATCTACGTTACTACACAGATTCGCGGTTGTAGGTAGCCATACTCATCCTTGAAAGAAACCCGGGCTAGGCCCGGTTGTTTTTAGCTTAGCAGCCAGTAGCCGTGTGAGGTAAAGCACACTTTAAGATGCTTTAAAGCCTTTAATGCGTACTATATATTGCATTACCCTAGCTGAACTCCTCCTGCGCTAACCTTAACAAAGTGCCCTCCGAAAGTAGTGTCTACTCCTCCTGAGTGCATGTCAACAACTCCTCCTGAATACGAGCTGGTTATTCCTGCGCTCTGCATCTCTATGACTCCACCTGAGTACTCGCACTTAATCCCCGCTGAAGTCATTGTTATCACTGCTCCGTCTGACCGTTGCAACTTAATCACGTCGTTGTTAATCGTAACAGTGTTCAAGTCTTTGTAGCTAAGAGTTAACTCTCCGGAGTCACTGACCCTACGGGTAAAGTCTCCGCCTGAACCTGCAACGATGTAAACCTCTTCCTTTCCAGTCTCGGTTAGAGTCCTGAACATTCTAAGAATAGCCGCATCCTCTCCTTCGCCTTCTGTGATCTTTTCCTTAAAGATAACGTCGCTCTTGGCAGCAGGGGTTCCTGAGTAACTCTTATATTTGTCTAGGACAACTTCTCCGGCTACAACGTCTCCGTAGAGTAAGTGATACTTGTAAAGGCTGACCTTAGAGTCCAGCCAAGCATTGGTATAACCGACGTACCGGTAAACTCTGCCTTTGAAGTTCTTAACAACGTCAGTGGACACGTCAGTAAAATGCTCCCAATTCCTAGAGACGATGCGAACCAAGTGCCCTAGCTTTGAGGTGAACACTTGCGCTAGCGCCGAAGACTTGAGCAACGCTGAACCGGACCTTAACAACGCTAACATTGCTCCGCCGTTGGAGGAAAGTACCCTGTCTCCGTTGAGCAACTCTGGAACTTTATTACGATCAGGACGAGCTAAGTTTCCTCCAGAACTGAAGTTCCCCGTGTCAAGAATTTCACCGCTGCCATACAAGGTTAAGGGGAACGTATTATCTACCCCCTGCGGCTTCGTCAGAAAGCCTATAATGACCGGATGACCGAGTCCATAGGCCAAGAGTACCACATCACCCATTGAGGGCCCTATTCGGTCTCCTATGCGGTCTACGCCACCCACTGTTTCCGTCCAAAGTACGTTTCCGAGGTTTTGGCCGGAAACAGTCTTGACTTTACACACTTTTCGTTGAATATCAACTTGAGTAACGATGCCTTCATCAAAGGAAGAACTTGGTTTAGAGAGGTTTGAAAACATAGTAGTAAGCCTAAAGTAGAAGTGTTATAATTTTAAAAGAAAGGAATTCAAATGGAAAAATTAGCACAAGAAGGGAAGTACCTTATCAACTACGGAGATTACTCCGAGGGAGAGCAAGAGCTCATTGAGGATATCGAAGCTAAGTATGAGGCTCTCTTCGTAGCTGCAATGACGATTAAAACAAAGAACGGAGGTTGGTCTGAAGAATCCGTCTATGTTTTCTATCAGCCTAACCCTGCGCCTACGCATAGCAATTACTTCGGAATCTTTAAGTCTCACGGTACGTTTTATATAACCGATGCCGTTAGCGCCTTCTCTGAGCCTATCACGGCTATGGTTTCTCCGAAGACGAACGAAGTTGTGTTCAGCCGTTGGAGGCATGACAATCGCTCGACTCGAGACGGTGAAGTTAGCGTTGATGGAGGCAGGGACTATCTACATTGCTCTGGAGCAGGGAAAACGATTCAACTACAGATACAAGAGAACAGACTAGTTCCTGTCGAGGAAATCTTCGTTGAACCGGAGCCTAAAAAAGAGACTGAATACCCGCCTTATGAAGAGCAGTCTCTACAGGAGAAGCTTAGAATCCGGGCTAAGATTCGTAGAATCGCAGTTACACGTAAGAGTGTTCAAGAAAATAAGAACGACAGGCTGTGCGAACTGTTAGATCAAGCTGCGGATAGGATCGACGAGCTAGAGCGAAAACTACGAGAAAGCTAAATTTAAAAGCCCGGTTTAACCCGGGCTCTTTTTTAGCTTAACTTGGTTCAGCGTTGTTAAACCAAGCTCAACAATAACAACAATGTTAAACTTGGTTTTCGTTGTTTGCTTGGTTTTCGTTGTTTGCTTTGCTCAGCGTTGTTAAACTTAGAACGCCACTGGGACCGGTCGGTCGAACTCGATTCCAACGTTTTCTACAATTACAGGAGCGTTAGACTGAACACTAAAGTTGTAATTAGAGAACATGCAATACTCAAGGTATAGTGCCGACAGAACTTTGCCATAACCACCTTCACCCTCACCCCGAGTCTTGAACAGGAGCATAAGGCCAAACGGAACAGCAAACGTCTCTGAATCAAGGTTCATCTGAATATTAGCATTAGGAGACTCTGCACCCGCTGAGGCGGAACCACTGTTATTCATAGCAGGACGATACGCCTGTGAACTCAATGCTCGAAGAATGTTCGATTGATCAGCTAACATCTTACCCAGGTTAATCGTATGCGTAGTTTTACCACGAGTAAAGAAGCTACGGTTAGAACCGATCTCAAACAAGCGAGACAGCATGGGATTAGATTGCATTGTAATAGCGTCAGTCAACCCGATAGGAATCATGTCTGCTGCATTACCTCCGAGACCTGTAAAACGAGCAGGGCCGGCAAAAAGCAGAGTAGTATCAGGAGTGGCTGAGAGTTGCGAAAAACGCTCATAGCCTTCCGTGGCGAGTTTGGATACATATGAGCTCTTCCAATCCCATCCTGTGCTAAGACCATCGGTTTGAGTAGCTAGAACGTCGTTTTCTGAAGTTGCCGCCATTTTTAATCCTTGTTTAAATAAGTGTTAGTGTGCTAGTTGGTATTTTAAGCTACTCTGAGACTGCAGGGTCTTGAGGAATATCTTCCCCTGTGTAAATGTAAGTGATTGAGCCATGAATCCAAACGTGTTTAGGTTCAGGTGAGTCAATCAGAGCTAATGCTTCTGGGGAGTCTGTTTTGAATGTGTAGATCATGATGGGAGGATCTCTATAGTGAATGCTTCAACAGTTGCAGCATCAGTTGCCCCTACTAACTGTGCAGTCAGTCCGATGAATTGATTTACTGAGGTGTCAACAGTTCCATAACTGACAGCACCCGCGCTAGTTGTAACATCTCCTGTAGATGAGTTCAAGTTACACTGTTTATTAACTACTCCACGATTGCGAACGATCAAAGTTCCACCTGTGGCGTTAGATATTACACTTTGAGGATTCCAAATAAGACTTCCACCAAAATAATTTCTGAATGCTTTTGATCCAGCCCCTGATCCATGTTGGTTTTGATTTATCCTAAATCCACCGTTAAGCCCCATTGACCCACCAGGTACAGTTACATTAACCAATGTGACGATTGCTGTAGTCTGCGTATAAGCCGCATCACTGCCTACAGCAGCAACCAATCCAGTAGGAATGTAAGGAATGAATTGACTAGCTGGATCAGCAAACGTTGTATGTACCTGACCTGCTGTTGTGCTACTCATTACAGCCCAATAAAGTCCTGCTAACCCACCAACAACAGCTCCCGCTGGAAGTCTCAACCAGATACCGCCACTATATGTAGTAGGCAGTGCAGTTCCTAATGTAACGATTCCATTTGTAGCTACTGTTCCATTAGGAGCTAGACATACAGGAACTGCTGATTGAGCAAGGATGTAGGGTGACTTGTAAGGGGCCTGAGCCAAGGCTCTACCTGTGCTATCCGCAAAGGTTGCGACACTCCCCGCCGTTACCGCCCCTGGGGCTAACGCATATTGAGGGTGATCATCGTCGCTTAACCCTGACAAGGAGCCATGATCAACCTGCACTGCCTGTGTAATAGAAACGCTGGATCCGATAATCCGGTTAATCCGCGTGATAGAACATTTAGCAGTATTAGCAAAGCTACCACCTCCTGCCGCATTATAAAACAGTGTTACTTGGTAAAGCGGAGCTATTTCCTGGAAAGGAATGTTACCCCACGACAAAGTACTGATAGTCTCTGCATAAGCTAGCGCTGTTGTAGTATGAATAGTCTGACCTGGAACAATGATAATCTGACATTCCGCGTTAATCGACGTTACTGCAAAAACCCAGTAGTTAACGTAGCGGTCCTCAGTCATAACCGTACGCTGCCAAGTAGCACCAGTAAACTGGTTGTACTGAAGAGCCGTGCCAGAGTCTAGGAAAGGCCGGGTTAAGCTTCGTACGATCTGCCAATCACCCGCAGCGCCTGCACGATGCAGAACAGTGTACGGGCCCCCGTCCGGTCTGGCATCTGTTGTAATCTGAATGTCTTCATCAGCCACGACACCCGACGCTATAGAATAAGTTACAGCCCCGTCTGTAGCACCGTTATTCAACGTATAACCAGCAGCTTCGAACCCGCTAATGATCTTCGTTCCTTCAGCCAAGTGCTGATTGCGATGCCAATACAAGTCTCGGCCAGCGTGGTGACGCTCATCGAAGCAGATACCCTTGCTATTCGTAGTGTCCCAGAAAATGAACGCAGCCATAGCATGTAAAAGGATATTCCAAGGAGTAGTTCCTGTTACTAAAGTCCCGGTTTGATCAAAGTAAACAAAGTGATTTCCCTGAGTAGAACCGATGACAATACTCTGAGGCCCTGTAAAAGTGTGTATTACTCCGTCTACGAAGATGTCAAACGACGCTCCCGTCGGAGTAATAGTAACGGTCCGAGTAAGCTCATCCCAGCTAAGCGTGGTTAAATAAGCACCAGTCGAGTCTACTGGGAACCCTGTAACGTCGTTCTTTCCTTGTAATGTGTCAGTTAACCCTGTTACGTCAGAGATTGCAACTGGACCTCCACCTCCTCCGCTTTCCCCACCTGCAGAGACTGTAACTTCTCCCGTTACTGGGTTGTAACTTACACTCATTGTTTAACCCATCCTGAAATGGAAGTAAGATTAGCTCCTGTATAAGTCAACGTCTGAACGTAGGTTGAGCCATTATAAACCACTGTTGACGAAGTAACGTTGTTATCACCATTGTACGTCAACGTTTTAGCCAAGCTGGTAATAGGAAGGTTTACATTGTCAGAGGCGAGAACGTGGTCGTAAGTAGGAAAGGAAGAAGAGATCGTAGCCATTAATAAACTCCAGGAGTAAACCTATTTTAAGCCAAGCTTAACAAAGACAAGCTAAGTTTAACAACGCTGGCTACGCAAACTACTCTTCCCCGATTGAACTCGGCCTGTCGTTGTTGAACTCTGTTTTCTTTGTTGAGCGTTGTTCTACGGCCTTTCCTCCCAGAACGAGTGGAACACGCAGTTACAAACCACGTTCTCTAGGTTCTGTAACCTGAAGTAATAAGTTCCAGGCCCCATTCCTCTTTCATCGTTATCTTGAACACCAACGCTTACCCCCTTGTTAGCGCTGCCTGAGGAAGAGATTCTCATAAGATCAACTAGAGTTCCACCAGTATGGGTCCCATCATAGTCCAGGGTTACCTGAGTTGCTACGCTTGGCTGCTCGGTCATCCCGTTCTTAGGAAAGATCGGCATTGCCGTCCAAGGACCTGATGCGCTTCCACCTGCATATAGACTCATTCGTAGCGAACTGGAATCTACGCTGATGCCTAGGTGAAAAATGATAACGTTGATCGGAGTAAATGCTCGAATAGCAATGGAGCCACTGGCAGGGATTGCGAATTCTTGAAAAGTTCGGAACTCCCTGTTTTCAAAGAAGGATTTTCTAGAAGGTTGAACGTTCAACGGGTTTAAACTGCAAACCTTAGCAGGGACTCCATTGTCGTCAATGTTATTAACCGCTACTTGCCTAATTTCGCTAATCCAAACCATTTAGTTATCCCTAAAGTAAAAACTCGGTTAAACAGAGCTTAACCGAGTTAGTTTAGCAGAACCTGGCCTGAGCCAGGACTCTCTTTTACACAATCAAGTACAAACTAATGTAGTTCATCGTTGTAGGCATTTGAATGTTAAGTTCACAGATCACGTTGTCTACCATGTCCGGGTCTTGAATCAACTTAACGATCGCAAAGTCAACCAACGGAGCACCAATCTTCGGCAACTTACGGCTTTGCAGCAAACGAGCACCAGAAGTAATTGATTGACGGAGGGTCGTCAGCGAGTCCGGAGTGATGTTCCACTTACCGATGAACGACTTGAGAATGTCGTAGTAGAAGTATGAGATGTAATCCCAGTTCTTCACTGCTTGAATCTCACGATAGTAGTACACAGACATGTCAGTCGTCAGCTCGTGCCGAATGTACGGAATAGAACCTTGCTCTTCTTGAACAACCAAGAAGGTGCCGGCTGCAGCCATCTGTTTCATTTGAGCACTGGTGAAGTAGAAGTTGCTCATCTTAACATCTTCAAAACCCGCCATAGCGATGTTAGTCAGACCTTGCTGTGAAGGCAAGCCGGCAATCAAGCCCGCCAAACCACACATGAAGTAATAACCAGGCAAGTACTTAACAACTCCATCAACAACTACGCCAGCCGTGTTCGGGCAATGCACAGCACGGTTAGAACCAAGAGCAGTGCTGTTCGCAGCAACGTAGTCAGCTTGCTGAGCTTTTGTCAGGTTACGAGTAATGTAATACGTCACGGCCGTGGCAGTGTCAGTCGCCATGATTTCAACTTGTTGATTGTTAATCACAGTCTTAACTTGAACTGCACCAACTTGAGAAGTAGCACTCGTTGCACTAACGATGTGAACCAGATCACCTGCTTTGACACCATCGCTAATGAACGTAGCATTGCTGGCAGAAAGAATGTACTTGCCAGTTACTAACGTGATCGTGTTATTGCCACCATTCGAGTTAACCAAGTCCGCGTTGTAGTTACCAATGTCTTGAGTCGTAGGAATAGCAGTGCTCAACAAAGCCATACGCCATGCGGCTTCGACAGGAGTAGAGAGAGTAACTGCTTGAGCACGGAAAGCAGTGATGATTCCAAGCTCTTGCGTCAAGGGAACCATTGAGTAAACCTTAGCACTCTCCAGTGTGTCCAGAGCGTCTTGATAGCCAAGCAAGTCGTCGCTAGAAACACCAAGAGCCAGAACCTGAGTCTGAGCATTTGTCAGAGCCAAGAGTACGCCTAGAGCCAGCGGGTTCTCGTCAGTTACTACACCAAGTTCACCTACGATTTCATCTGCACTAGTGATTGTGATAATCGTGTTCTGAATGTCAGTGCGAAGTGCACGGTAACCAATGTGAACGTCAGCGGTTTGTACTACACCGTAGACGAGTTCAGGGGTCGGAAGAACGATCAGAGTGCCTTCTGCGGCAGTTACAGTAGAGTCGTACTGAGTCGAAGGAACGAGTTGGTTGTTATACGTTTTGATGAATGTAACGTTTACGATACCTCCTGGGCAGTCAGCAGGCAATAGGTCAGAAATTCGGAACGAACCTATGATATTGTTAGTTACTACACGTTCCATAATGGTACTGGTAAAGGTACGATCAACAGCGTTAGTGTCAGTGTAAGCGATCACTACCGTATCTCCGTCTTCTACGCGAAGGGAGGCGCTGGTGGTATTTAGAATATTAATAGTATTCTTGTAAATTGCTAAGGAGCCGTTTACAGGAACTGCAACGCTTAGGACAACCGTGAGAGAGCCGACACTTACAATGTTAGCTATAAGGTCTGACGAACCTAAACCACCTACAACTGTTACTTCATCTCCAACGGAGAATTGATCAGCGTGAGTTACGTCTGCCAAGATCTCGCTATCAGCAGCTGCTGTAACTTTGCTATACGCAGAGTACTTCTTGATAATGGATATACCTGAAGCAGGAGTCGTTGCCGTATCATTTAAAGTAACAGTAGTAGCATCTGCACTGACTACGGTTGTTTCAAGATTGTCACCGCTAGGACCTACACCTGTCACAATTACAGGATCAAACGGGAAGAACTTGGTACTAGCAGAGGCTACTGCGGAGATAACCGGTGAACCTGCCGTGGAGTTACCCGTCTCAGTTTCTTTTACGATACTGAGCAAGTTACGGTTGTCATCAGTGTAAATGGTACGATTGACCATTTTACGAATCTCAGTTCCAGAAGGCTTACTTGCGCCGAGAGGAGCAGAGACTACTATAGAGGAGGCTGCGGCAGTCGCACCTACAACAAGGCTAAGAATGTTTACGGAAAGATCGGCGATACCGCCAGTGTCTCCACCTTCGATTACAATCGGATCACCAACACTGAACAGCGCAGCGTTTACGACGTTAGTGAGAGTAGAAGATCCAGAAACGGTTACAGCTTTACCATAAGCAAGGGCATTCTTAGTAATAACGGCGGCAGCGGCATCAACTTCAGCGGCTACTGCAATAGTAACCGAGTTTGCAGTTACGGCAGTAATGGTGGTGGCACTAACTGTTGCACCGGCTACGCCAATACCTGTTACAGAAACAGAGTCATCTACGTAGAAGAGAAGGCTAGCATTGGTAACGTTTTGAATAACCATGCTACCATCTGTAGCCGTTCCACTAGCGCTAGGTAGCACAGTCGCAGGAGTAGTCGAACCTCGAGCCTCTGCTGTAAATCCAGACTGCAAAGTCTTAACCTTAGCGTCGTTAAAGTAGACCTTCAGACTTTCCATGTCCAGAGTCTGACCAACCTTTTGACTCGGCAATTCAAACGTGTTGTTGACTTCGTTGTCAACGATAGTCGTAGTTCCATTACCTGCAACGGCATCTCCTGACACATTGGTAGCCGCAGTTGCAACAATAGAAGCTGCACTGGTTCCGTCATATTTAACAACGTTGTAGCACGGACCAACGATTACCGCGTTCAAGTCAGGGCTGATATTAGCTACGCCACCTGCGTTAGCCAGTTGTTGATAAATAAGCGGAGCTGGGATGATATAGCTCATGTAGAAATCCTTATTCAGTTAACCAGGAGAACCCTGGTAAGAGTATTCTTTGTAACCTATTTTAACTTAGAATAGGCAAGGCCTAGCAAGGTGAAACAAAGAGTTAAACTACCCCGCTAGAACCAAGCTAACAAAGAGAACAAAGAAAACAACGCTGAACCAAAAAGCCACTGAAAGCAAAGAGAGGCACGGCAGATAATCGGAGCAGCGTTTCAGGAGCAAGGCTTGTCCTACATGTGCGGGATTAGCTCAGGTTCTTCTACTCTTATGTTTGGACTAGCAAACGTCTCTGCTAGTAGTTTCTTAAGGATTGGACCGTCGTCTCTTACCCTCCAGTGCTCTTCTCGTATCCAAGGCACTTGAATCTGAATCTGAAACTTTTCCGTATCCTCTCGGTCAGTTGGAGAACATGTAGAGACATTCATAGGCATTGCAAACTCTTTAAATCCTTGTGAATCACAGATGTCAGGGCGACTCCATGTTAGAAAGTGATGTACCATGTCAGACAGAATCTCACACGTACCCATGTTACGAGCCTCAACTAAGACTATCGCAGTTCCTTGATAGATCTGCATGTTAACCTTGTCACGAAGTCCTTCCGTCTCTTTCAGCGACTTCTGCTGAGCAAGGTTATCAGAGAGACCTGTTTTACTAATCTGAAAAGATCCTCTGTCAACGAGTACCCGGGGCTTCTCCTGTAAAGGGATCTTGTAGTAATCATTAATGTGAGAGACGTCTATCGTCCGCTTCTTCTCATCTTTATCCCAGTAAAGCTCAGCACCTTTTCCGTAAGTAGAGAAGTAGTAGCGCAGAGGCTCAATGATAAGCGTAGGAATAAGAATAGGAGAGAAAAGCATTTCAGTTCCCTGGAGGTAAAATGAGCTGAGCCGAGACCAGCTTATGTTCAACATCGCCTTTGGATAGCTCTGTCAACGTTAGAATTTGACGAACAGTGTTTGCTTGTAACTCTGTAGTTAATATCCGCTCAACTCGGTAAACAGCCCAGTCGCCTTTACGCACAATTACGTCGTAAACATTGATCTCAGGCAGGCTGATAGTCCATGCTCCGATTTGATTAGGCTCGGAGATTCCATAATAGACCCGTTGACGTTCGTCAGGGGTACTTTCATATTGCAAGAACAAAGGATAAGGCTCGAAGTAACCACCGTCAAAACTAGTGCCAATACAGACTGGACAATGATCGTCAAGTATTTGTTCATTCCTATCACTCCAACATCTCGGGCAACGTAATCCGTAGCTCTTTCTACGGAACAATTGGCTTTCAACTCCGGTGAATTTACTCAGAAGCCAGTACTCTCTACGTTGAATCTCTTGCGAGCGTAGCCCAACCCACTTCCGTTGAAAGGTAGTCCAGGTTGTAGGATTAGACCTTACAAGCAAACCTGAGATTGGGAGTATAGCTTCTACGATGTACCAGCCCTTGTCACGTTTAGAATACTCTTGAGTAGTAACGTCGGCTAGGTAAGTCTGGTCTAGCGGAGCAGCGTTCAACTTTACAAAGGGGCCATTCTCGGTTGGAGCAAAGTAAACGTTGAACAGGCAATTACCCATCGACGCTGGAATTGACCATTCAATAGCTACCTGCTTGTACCATGCAGGGTAAACCTGAACGGTTACACGAGGGTCATAGGCAGAGGCCTGCTCATTGATAGGAACTTGGCGAGTCTGAAGTAGGAACTCAACAGAGAATGAAACGTTGAAGGGCATGGTTAGGCAGGGGCGGAACCTGATGAGTCAGGGCTGGTCTTCGGCCAGTGTTTCTCTAAGACTTCTATTCTTGAGGAAGCATCGCGGGAGTTCTGCTTAAGCAGTGCTATAGCTTCGTCCTTAGTCTTCCAGACGTACTTAACAGCGTCGTCGTCATGTCCGTACAAGGACTTGTCTTTCTCGTCGTAGTTAGCAACTCCGTACTCTGTTCGAGAGCCTCTAAACTTCTCGGCTCGGTCAAGCCTGTCGTCGATTCCCTCTTCGGTTTTCTCAACAGGAACTTTCTTTAAGTCCTTGATTGCAACGCCAACTTCTTCCAAGGCTTCTTCTTCAGCAGTCGCTTTAAACGATTTACCTTCTTTTCCACCACCTGGAAATCCGTACCACATTTCTCCCGGCTTCTCTGAGTCCTTGTCTTTTGTGAGCAGAACCTTGTCGCCTTTGAAGATTGCGACCTCTACGCGCTCACGATATGGCAATGTTTTATCTTTGTTGAAGATGAGTTTAGCAACTTTCTCCAGTAGAGCAGCTTTTGTAAAACTCCCACCTCTAGCCCCGCTACTAGGTGAACCTACTCCTGCAGTACTAGCCGTTGTTGCTACGCCGCTCTTTGGAGACATTGCTCCTAAAGGATTAGACGGAGTTCTGGTAATGCTTGGTTTAGGACCAACGACGCTCGGACCAATGTTCAGCCCGGAGATCTTAGCCTGAGGCATGTGGTGACTAGTCTGAGCCCTAGCCGCTCTTTGTGCAGAAGACATGAACGAGCCAGGAAGCCCAGCGAGCTTGATTAAATATTTGTTAGTCATGGTTACCAAAGAGGGAACGTTGCGTATTCACTAGATACAGAACCCCAGCCTTCTTCCAAATTCAAGTGTTGTTTCAATGACTTAGCGCTACTTTGAAAGGAATCTCTGAACCCAGAGGCAAGGCCCCGGTACAACTCAGACCGTTCTTCGATTGCAATGCTTACACCAGCGTCGCTATAAGACATTGTGTTACGAGCTAAAAGAGCAGCACGACCATCGAACATCTTCCAAAGAGTGCCGTAGAGCAAAGCACTCTTTGAAGGGAACGTTGACAGGGTTACTTTAGAGAACGGAGGGATCGTATTCCATTCATCGATTGACAAGTCTCGGCAGAGGTGAATGAAAGCGTCGGTGAATTCCTCTCCTTCTATCAAGTAGTTGTTCGGGGCGTAATCACTGACAAACTCACGAACCTCAGCGATAGAGAGGAGATCACTCATTTACATTAACCTTTTTTAGAACGACGAGTAGGTTTAACTTCGACAGGCTCGGCTTCAGGCGTAACTTCTGGCGCAGCGATTTGGACAGACTGGGCGTCTTCTACGTTAACCGTTTCAACGGATAAAGGTGTAGCCTGTGCTTCTTGAACAGGAGCTTCTTTTCGTTTTGCAAGTTCTTCTTTAAGCTGAGCTTCAGTCATCCCAGAGGGAACGCTGTTATGAAAGACGAGTGCCGGGGCGGGGACGTCCTCTTCCTTAGTCTTTGAGTAGACAATCTTTCCGTGCTGAATGGCGTATTTGAAATCAGCACCTGCCATATCCTCTTCAGTGACCTCTATACAGCTCCCACGAGGGATTTGAAGACGGCCACCACGGAGCATAAGGTTACTCTGAGTTTTATTAATTGCGAACATATTTATCCTTTAAGTAGTAGGTTGTTGGTACATGGAGTCAAGCTGCTTCATTATAGCATCATCTTTGTGCTGATGATACTTATGAACACCCAGAAATCCTGCGCCTGAACCTACGAGCAACGACGCTCCAGTGTGAAGCCTAGACAGGTTAGTAGCCTTGGCAGCTTGGTCAGCTTCAATAGTAGCCTGCTGAGCAGTGCGACCTAGAGCCTGAGCTCGAGAGAGAATCTCGGCCTCGTTCTTGAGCTTGCTGGCAGTGTGACCAGAGACACGGCCCAGGTAGTCCATAACAGAGCTTCCGAGTCCAGCAGACTTGGTAATATAAGAGAGGTATTTGTTGGTAGTCATAGTTCGTATTTTAGCTCAGCCAAGTCTTGTCTACGTTTAGCCTTATTACTCTTCCCGTGCTTTCCAGCTTTCCTAAATAGTGCTAGCTTAACCAAGTGGTTACGAGGCTTAATCTTCGGCTTTCTACGTTTCAATTAAAACCTCTTTTTTGGTATAACAACCTTGACAGGGCTTCCTGTCAACTTCGCTGACCACGAAGTTATAACCGAAGTTTAACGTAAAAAGGAGTACGTTATATGATGATTGAAAAGGGGCTATCCAATGTTGAAAGTAGTTTCGAAATCTTCCAATGCTAAACTTGGGAAGATCGCAGCAACGTATCGTTCAGGCAACCATGACATGTACGGAACTTGCCCGAGTACATGTCCTCTTAAACCAAGCACTGGAAGCCAAGGCTCTGACAGAGTTAACGCTGAGTATCTAGCAGCGTTAATCGATGCTGTTCCTGAAGAAGGAGTTAGCTGGACGTACAGTCACTTTGACAGAGCACAGTTGCCTAAGCCTCAAATTGGTAAGACCTGCATTAATGTAAGTGAAGATACGATTGAAGAAGCCATTGCCTCTATCAAGTCAGGTTACCCAACGGTGGTTGCAGTTCCCGCAGGAAGAAACGAGAAAGTCGAGAAGATTGACGGTGTAAGATTCGTTCGCTGTCCGGCTGAATACCGAGACGAAACGACGTGCGCTAATTGTGGAGGCCTTGAGCCTCTTTGCGCTAGACCCTTTCGAGACTTCGTGATAAAGTTCACTGCGCATGGTACGCAAGCAAAGAAGGTGGGTAAAGCTGAACTAGGAGGTTGTTATGGTAGTTCCGGTCCAGTAGCTATACACTGGAAGAAAACAAGCACTGCTGAGCAATTCGTAAGCGACGCTCAGAAGTTGACAGAATGGGTTAAAACACTGCCGAAAGATGCAATGATTCGGCATCACGTGGTTGGAGACGTAGGATAGAAAGAGAGGGCCTGAGTGACTATAGATGAAAAGAAAGTTACAGAAGTCATAGGACGATTAATAGGCAGAGCTATTAGTCATAAAAATGCTGCAGATCAGACCTCAAATACGAAGAAGGCTGAAGCTCACATGTCCGCCTATCAGGATATGATGAGCTTAGCTGATGATCTGGCGGATGCAACGGATGACCCTAAGTATGCGAAGAGTAATAAGGCGTACAACTGGGCGGTAGGACGTACGGCGTAGTGCTGGCTAACGAAAACGGAGGTCTTTATGACTAGATTCGATGAATTCAAAAAGAACTACGAAGAGGCAGTAGAGGATATTAAGCAGTTCTTAGTACACGAAGATAAGGAAATGAATCACTTAGCTAACTGGCTGTACTCTACCAGGCACAACCCTTACGGGATTTTCTGTAACGCTGAGTGGGCTAGCAGCATGAGTTCAGCAGAGATGTTCGCTAATCTTTTGTCGCATATTCATCACGCACTGTTAGACGATGGCGACATCTCCTTCCCAGTGATCAATGGTAATCCTCGAATCGCATTTATTCATCGGCATGAGAACAACGTTGCGGAGTACGTTCTAAATAAGTCTGAGCAGCGTCGTCACGACAATATTATAACCTGGCTTGATGATGCGTTTCAATTTACGCAGGCGTTCGATGAGAACGAAGTTACGCAGTTGAAGAAGCACTTCTTAAACGACGTTAAGAGATTCGGGCTTGAGTTTGCGAGCAAGCACTATCAGAGTAAGCCTGGGTTTAGCAACGTTTGGATAGAGGAGGTAAAAGATGTACCATGCCTTAGCTAGAGAATATAACGCTCACGGAATTCCAACCGTTGCTGTGATCGGGGTAAACAAAGAGGACGTGCTCAATCATTTGTCAGAGAACAGGTTAGAATGGATGCCTGACGATTATGGGAACATTCACGGCTGCACTATAGCCATTACTCCGTCAGCTAAAAAACACCGTTTAACTCAAAGATATATAAGGAGCCTTGCATGAGCAAATTAAAAATCTGCATTGAGTGCGATCACTACCGCAAACTACTCCCAGAGCATAGCCATCACTGCGTTAATCCTGCAGTGAACCGCTCTAGAACTTCGCTAGTAACAGGGAAAACTGAAAGGGACTTCAGTGATAAGACCTTGTGTGAGGTTCTGCGTAGGCTTAGAGGCGCGTGTGGACCAGAAGGGGTTTTGTTTAGAAAGAAGGGGGAAGAACATGACGACCAAGTTCTGTGTTGAATGTGTGCATTGTTCAAGCACTCAGTACATTCGTGGGCATTACTGCATTCACCCTGAAGTGAACCCTGTTCGAATCTCCCCTGTAACCAAGCATAAATACTATAGAGTAGACGAGATTAAAACGTGTCGGTGGGTACGCAGTTCAGAGGGTCTGTGTAAACCTGAAGGGCTCCTGTTTAAGAAGAAGCCGTGGATCCTCTTGAATTACTGGCTAGTGATAAACACTTCTATTTTCCTAGGAGTAATTATTGCAGCAATTATCTTACACGGGAGTAAGTGATATGAACAAGAACACAACCGATCTCATCTTCTATATATTAATAGTTGTTTTCATATGGAGTCTAACCTACTACTCTATTCAGCGTTATTCCTCGTGCCTTGAGCAAGGGGTAGCGGTGGAAACCTGTAAGAAAATCTTCATGAGGGATTAGCCATGAGAAACAAGATCTTTCACTACTGCCTAACCACCAACGGTGGCTTACTCTCGAACTTCGTTTTCGAAGAAACAAGCGACGTTGAGGAGTGGATTGAAAAAGAACTACCCAAGCTTGAAGCTAAGCATGGGCCTCTGGCTTACAACGTTAGAACTTTGCCAGGGCTCCAGATAGGAGACGCCTGCCAGGTTTACGGGGAAGGAGAAGAGGTGTTTCGGATAACAGGGTTAATCTGTTACTCTCCACACAGGTTTGGGTTTAGCCTGGATTCTGGATGGACCGAGGAGGTGGCGAAATGTCATTAGCAGAAGAAGAGATTCTTTCCACCTACTTAGTTACCATGCGAGGTGGCAAAGGTTCTTCCACATCTCACCTAAAAATGGACGACGTCCGTTTCAAGGATATC
>SXGT01782203.1_pt1 | contig 26184 bp, 10 predicted proteins | sample 3176221 | NCBI WGS metagenome assembly SXGT01 (sample SAMN11356862, study PRJNA531348) | freshwater metagenome | isolation source: freshwater sample F1-120 | place: China: Fuxian Lake, Yuxi | collected 2017-12-25
AAGTTCCCCGACCTGGTCCATTCGGTGAAGATGGAGGCCGATCGCGCCTATCCGCAGGCGGGCAGCGCGCACGACACCTTCTGGGACTGGGCGAGCCTGATGCCCGAGACCACGCACATGCTGATGTGGGCGATGTCGGACCGCACGCTGCCGCGCTCGTTCCGCACCATGGAGGGGTTCGGCGTCCACACCTTCAAGCTCGTCAACGCCGAGGGCAAGGCGAGCTTCGTCAAGTTCCACTGGAAGCCGAAGCTGGGGCTGCAATCGACCATCTGGGACGAGGCGCTGAAGCTCCAGGCCGCCGACAACGACTATCAGCGCCGCGACCTGTGGGAGGCGATCGACACCGGCGCCTTCCCGCAATGGGACCTCGGCATCCAGGTGTTCGACGAGGCGTTCGCGCAGGCGCAGCCCTATGACGTGCTCGACGCGACCAAGCTGATCCCCGAGGAGCTCGTGCCGCTCCAGCCGATCGGCCGCATCGTCCTCGATCGGAATCCCGACAACTTCTTCGCGGAGACCGAGCAGGTCGCGTTCCACCCGGGCAACCTCGTGCCCGGCATCGACGTGAGCGACGATCCGCTGCTGCAGGGCCGCCTCTTCTCGTATGTCGATACCCAGCTGAGCCGCCTCGGCGGTCCGAACTTCCACCAGCTGCCGATCAACCGACCGCAGTGTCCGATGCGAAACTTCCAGCGTGACGGACACATGCAGATGATGGTGCCGACGGGGCGGGTCGCCTACGAGCCGAACAGCCTCGCACCCGATGGGCCGCGCGAGGACCCGCATCGTGGCTTCGTGACCTTTGCGGGGACGACTCGCGGCCTCAAGACCCGGCATCGCTCGGAGACGTTCGCGGACCACTACAGTCAGGCGCGCATGTTCTACCGATCGCTGACCGAGTCGGAGAAGGGGCACATGATCGCGGCGTTCGCGTTCGAGCTCGCCAAGGTCGAGACCGTCGAGATCCGGCGTAGGATGCTCGGTCACCTGCGCCTCATCGATGTGACGCTGCTGGAGGGCGTCGAGCGCGCGCTCGGCATGGAGGGTCAGGCGGACATCATCGTCCCGGCGCGCGCGCCGATCGAGTTGGCGCCGTCGCCGGCCTTGAGCCTGATGGGCAAGGCGCTCCCGACGTTGCTGGGTCGGACGGTCGGCGCGCTCGTGAGCGACGGCTGTGATGGGGGGCTGATCGAGCGTCTGCGTATCGCCCTCGAACGGGAGAGCGCGCGCCTCGAGATCATCGCGCCGAAGATCGCCGGCGTGACGACCGATCGGGGTGAGCGCCTGCAGGCTGACCACGCGCTCGGGGGCGGGCCGTCGGTGCTCTTCGACGCGGTCGTCGTCGTGACGTCGGACGCTGGCGCGGCGGCGCTCAGCGACGAGCCGCGCGCCATCGACTGGGTGCGGGACGCGTACCGCCATCTGAAGGTGATCGGCTACGTGCTGGCAGCCAAGCTGCTCATCGAGAGCGCGCTGGTCGCGCGCGATCGGGGTGTCATCGAGCTGGACGCGTCCGACGGGACCGAGACGTTCGTCGCCAGCGCCCAGGAGGGGCGCGTCTGGGGGCGCGAGCGGAAGTTCCGCTCACCCGATTGACGCGGGCGTGAGCGCGGGTCCCGGGCGTCAGACGACGCGCGAGAACTTCGGCGCCTCGGCGCGATCGGAGGTCGGGACCCCGAAGTATTTGTCGAAGGCCATCGCCGCGAGTCGCGGGAAGAGCTCGCCGAGCGGGGTCAGCTCGATCGCCTCGGGCGTGACCGCGACCAGGCCTTCGGTCACCAGCGGCGCGAGGCGCGCGAGCTCGGGTGCGAACGAGGTCGGCACGTCGCGGCGGGGAACGCGCGACGAGGTCATGAGGCGCTCGATCAGATCGCGTCGCAGCATGTCGTCCGCGCTGAGGACGAAGCCGCGGGCGAGCGGGAAGCGGCCCGCGTCGGTCGCGTCGGCGTACGTCTCGGCGTCGCGTGTCGCCTGGGCGTAGACGCCGCCGAGATCCGAGATGGCCGAGAGCCCGAGGCCGATCATCTCGATATGCGCGTCGTCGACGCCGCGCGGTGCGACGGTGTATCCCTGGAAGTTCCGGCGCAGGCGGCCGGTCGCGGCGGCGGTCGCGAGCTCGTCCGCGGGAAGCGCGAAGTGGTCCATGCCGATGGCGACATAGCCGGCGGCGAGAAGCCGCTCGCGCGCGCGGACGAGGAAGCCGACCTTGGCGGTTGCCGGCGCGAGCTTGGCGGCGTCGATCTTGCGCTGGTTGGGGTGGGTCTCGGGGAGGTACGCGAACGAGAAGAGGGCGACGCGGTCGGGGCGCTCCTCGAGGAGGAGATCGAGCGTCTTCTCGAAGCTCTCCGGGGTCTGCTGCGGCAGCCCATAGACGAGGTCCATGTTCACGCTGGCGAAGCCCGTGGTGCGCGCCCCGCGGATGGCGTCGCGCGTGGCCGCGGCGCTTTGGTGCCGGCCGATCGCGGCTTGCACGGCCGGGTCGACGTCCTGCACGCCGAACGAGACGCGGTTGAGACCGGTCGCGCGCAGGGCCGTCAACTGCTCGGGCGTGGCCCAGCGGGGGTCGACCTCGATGGCGAGCTCGGCATCGTCGGTCGGGGCGAAGCGCGCCGTGATGGCGTGGACGAGGCGCGCGAGGTCGTGGGTGGCGTAGCTGTTGGGCGTGCCGCCGCCGAGATGGAGCTGCCCGAGCGAGCGCCGGGCGGGAATGCGGGCGCCGACCAGCGCGAGCTCGGCCAGGAGGTGGTCGATGTAGGCGATGCGCTTCGCGGTGCTCTTGGTGCCGACGACGTTGCACGCGCAGTAGCTGCAGATGCGCGTGCAGTGGGGCAGGTGGACGTAGACCGAGAGTGGGCGATCCTGCGCAGCGTTGGTGCGATCGAGCGCGGCTTCGAAGTCCGCGGCGCCGAAGCCGGCGTGGAAGCGATCGGCCGTGGGGTAGCTCGTATAGCGGGGGCCCGGCCGGTCGAGGCGCAGGACGAGGTCGGCGGTTGGCCGTGCGGAGGTCTTCATGCGGCGAGTATGCGCAATGCCTGTGCCAGGCTCACGCCCTTCGATGCACGTGGGTCGCGAGGCGGGCGCGCGGGCAGGAACCGTGCGGGCGAGGGGTGGCCCGCCCGCACGATCCTCGGCGGTGGGACGTTGGGTCAGCGCGCGCGGGCGTTCCCCGAGGGGCGCACCGGGCGGCTCGGTGTCCGCGCGGGGTCCTTGGGACCGACGCGGGCCACGCGGCGGCACGCGAAGTCAGCGGGTGCGCAGGTCGTCGCCGGCTGGACGGCCCCCTGCTGCGCGCTGGGAGCGGTCGGGAGCGCGGGTACGCTCGGCGTCGCGGGGAGCTCGGGGCGCTCGACCGGCGCCGGAGGGGGCGCGGGGGTGCCGGGTACGATCACGGGGCTCTGCAGCTTCTCGAGACGGTGTTTCAGCGCGAGGCGACGGCGCGCCTCCTCCTGCTGGCGCAAGGCTTCGCGCTGGGCTTCGGCGACGCGGCGGGCCTCTTCGCGGGCGCGGATCTCGGCCTCGTGCTGGCGCGCGGCCTCTTCGCGGCGGAGCTGTTCCTCGCGTGCCCGCACCGCCTCTTCACGGAGTCGAAGCTCCTCGGCCTTGCGGGCCGCCTCCTCACGGATGCGCTGCTCTTCGGCGCGTCGGAAGGCCTGCTCGCGCACGCGCTCTTCCTCGGCGCGTCGGATGGCCTGCTCGCGGGCCCGCTGCTCGCGCCAGTGCGCGTTGCCCGCCCCATGGCCCCAGCCCCCGCTCGGGTTCGGCCCGGGAACGACCGCCACGCCGTACGGGTACGGGAGGGCCGCGCCGTCGCCCGGAACCACGGGAACCACGGGCCACGTCGGGTCTGCATCGAAGGGCCGCGGACGCTCGCTCTCGACCGGCACGTAGACGACGCCCATTCGCAGAAGGCCTGGCGAAGCCAGGCTGCCCAAGAATGGAATGGGAGGCAGCCCTTCGTCGCTTTCGACGTAGGCCGTCATGACCTCGGGCTGCACGGCCACGGGTCCCTCGGCCTCGACCGGCGCGTCGCAGGGCTCCGCAAGCTCGCTCGGCTCGACGGCGACCGGCGCCGGCGCCGGCTTCACCACCTTGGCGACGGGCTTCTTCTTCACCGGCGCCGGTGCGACAGGAGCGGCGTCGATCGCCGGCTCGTCGAGCGCGTCGTCGTCCGGCAGCGCGGCCAGCGGATCGTCCTTGGGAACCTCCGGAGCGTCGAGGGGCGGCGGTTCGATCGGAGGCGCACCCGCCATCGGAAAGTCGACCGGGGTCGCGGCGCCGACCGCGACGCCCCGGTCGATCGGCGTATTCGCGACCGGCGTTGCGGCGTGTGGCGCCGAGAGCGCGACCGGGCTTGCCTCGACGCTCGGCTCGCGACCCGCCTGATTCCCGCACGCACCGCCCACCAGGGCGCCAACCATGACACCGACCACCTTGCGCATAACACCTCCGCTGGCTCGCAGCTCCGGGGGACGCTCGTCTCGGCGGGAAACGGGTCCCCGCGTGTCGGCGAGACGGCCCGTCCAGCGCACGATTCGTGAGGTTGGGTTCAGGCGGCGTCACGAAAACGTGAGCGCGCCGCCCCGGTGCTTGGCGCCCGCGGCGCGCCTCGACACGCGCACGCCCATCTGCGATCTTCGCAGGTGGAGATGCGGACGAACGACATGACGCTCGACACCGATTTCGTGGTCATCGGCTCCGGCTTCGGGGGCAGCGTCGCGGCGATGCGGCTGGCGCAGCGCGGCTACGCGGTCACCGTGCTCGAGGCCGGCAAGCGCTGGGCGCCCGAGGACCTGCCGAAGTCGACCTGGGATGTCCGTCGCTTCTGTTGGATGCCCGGCCTCGGGGCGCACGGCATCTTGCGGATGGCGCTCTATCGGCACCTGATGGCCGTGTGCGGGGTCGGGGTCGGCGGCGGATCGCTCGTCTACGGCAATACGCTCTACCGTCCGCGCGCGTCGTTCTTCGAGAGCGAGGCCATCGCGCGCCTGGGTGGCGAGCGCGAGCTCGGGCCCTACCTGGATCTCGCCACCAAGATGATGGGCGTCGTCGACAACCCCGCGATGATGGAGCCCGATCGCCTCTTGAAAGCGACCGCCGACGCGATGGGCCGCGGGCATACTTTTGCGCCGAGCCCTGTCGCGGTGTGGTTCGGCGAGGCCGGCAAGCGCGCGGCCGATCCGTACTTCGATGGCGAGGGTCCCGAGCGCAGCGGCTGTACGCTGTGCGGCGGCTGCTTCCTTGGGTGTCGGCACGGCGCCAAGAACACGCTCGACCAGAACTACCTGTATTTCGCCGAGCGCTTCGGGGTGCAGGTCGTCCCCGAGACGCGCGCGACGGCGCTCCGTCCCGCGGAGGGCGGCAAGGGCGGTTGGACCGTCGACACCGTGCCGTCGGGCGGTCGGCGCGGTGCCGGTCGGAGCTACACGTGCCGCGGCGTGGTTGTGTCGGCCGGCGTCCTCGGCACGCTCGAGCTCCTCATGTCGTCGCGCGACGCCGGGCACCTCGCGCGCATCTCGCCGATGCTCGGGCGGCGCGTGCGCTCGAACAGCGAGGTCATCGTCGGGGTCACCGCGCGCGACCCGAACGTCGACCTCTCGCGCGGCATCGCGGCGTCGTCCAGCGTGTGGCTCGACGATCACACCCAGGTGCAGGCCGATCGCTATCCGAAGGGCTCCGATGCGATGGGGCTCCTCTCGACCCTGCTCGTCGACGGCGGCGGTAAGATCCCGCGGCCCTTGCGTTTTCTCGCCGCCGCGGCCGGCGCGCCCGGCGACTTCCTGCGAACGCTGCGCCCCGACGGCTTCGCGCAACGCACCGTGTTTCTCATCGTCATGCAGGACCAGCCCTCGAGCCTGCGCATGATCCGCGTCGGGCGCGGCCTCGATACCCGGGCCGAGGACGTCCCGATCCCGACCTACCTCCCCGAGGCCAACGACTTCGCGCGCCGACTCGCGGGCGCGATGAACGGCTTCGCGCGCAGCGCCGTGACCGAGGTCTTCCTCGATCGCCCCGTCACCGCGCACATCCTGGGCGGGTGCCCGATCGGGAGCGGCCCCGACGACGGCGTCGTCGACGACCGCCAGCGCGTCTTCGGCTACGACCACCTGTGGGTCGCCGACGGCACGGTCATTCCGGCCAACCTCGGCGTGAACCCGGTGCTCACCATCCTCGGTTTCGCCGAGCGCGCGATGGCGTTCGTGCCGACCCGCGATGGGCACTTCCGGGGGCTCGCGGCCGAGGCCCGCTGGGGCGTGTCGGAGTTGCTCGTGCGTGCGTGAAGAGCCCCGGCGTGCCTCCCCGTGCCTCCCCGGGGAAGTTTGCGCCGCGTCGTGGGCGCGTGCCATACTCCGCCCTCGCCCGTCGCTGGCCGCCGTCGCTCGGTTCGCCAGCGGCTTCGTCACATTCACGTTCGCTCGCTCGCTCGCGCTTCGCGTCCATCGCGCACGCGCCCGAGCGCGACCCTCTCTCGGAGGCTGCGATGTTCTTCATCGTACGGTCCCGGCTCCGTCAGGCCCTTCTCGGCGCATGCGGCGTCGCGCTGCTCGCGTCATTTGCAGCGGGATGCAGCGATGCCCAGAAGCGCAAGCTCGGCATGCTCTGCAGCGAGGACGCCGAGTGCGCGTCGGGGTTCTGTCTCGAGAACATGTGCATGGATCCCAACGGCGACGACGACGGCGACGGCCTGAGCAACAGCGTCGAAGCCGCCAACGGCACCAATCCGCTCAAGCCCGATACAGACGACGACGGGACGCCCGACGGCACCGAGGTCGGTCCGACGCCGCTCGCGCCGCTCGATGGCGACGGCGACCAGATCCCCAACGCGCTCGAGAGCTCGATCGCCGACCAGGACCACGACTGCCTCGCCGACCAATTCGACGCCCACAACGAAGCGCCCGATGCGCCGTCCGCCGAGCTGCTCGCGCGTGTGTGCCCGGCCGCCATCGGCGCCTGCGGGGCGCCCGGCGCCGCGCTCGGCGTCACCTGTCCCGTCGACGTCGAGCACCCCGAATGCGACGCCCACGCGGTGCCGCATTTCGAGCCAGCCGAGAGCGCGTGCGATGTCCTCGACAACGACTGCGACGGCACGACCGACGAGGGTTGCACCGTGCCGCCGGTCCTCCCGGTCGAGTGCGACCGCCTGCCCGCGAGCGAGCGCACCTCGGGCGTTCATGTCATCGATCCCGATGGCGCGGGCGGCCAGGCGGCGTTCGAGGTCCCGTGCCTGTTCGAGCTCGAGCGCGGAGGCTGGACGCGGCTCACCGGCGGCATGGTCCAGGCGGTCGAGGGCGGCGGCGAGCTCGATCCGGCGTTCGAGTACTTCTACCGCGCGCCCGGCGGCAGCGCGTTCTATCGTTCGCCGGTCACCAGCGCCGCCTGGTCCACCTCCTTATATGAGGAGGTCACCGGGCTGTGGGTTCACGCCCAGGCCGAGGCGGCCGGCGGCGACGCGGTCTTCGATTGCGCGGGCGGCCTGGCGGGCGGTGCGGGGCTCGGGTGCGGCACGCCGGGCGCGGCGTCGCGCGTCTTGCCGGGCGCGGCGTTCGACGCCCTGACCGGCGCCGCCGAGGTGTGCGGGGCGCCGGTCGATCCCGGGAATCCCCAGAGTGGCTGCGTGGCCGGGACGGAGATTTGGGTCCGGAGCCGCGCCTGCGTCCCCGATGGCAAGGGCCTCCTCGGCGATGGCGGTTTCGATCTGAGGGCCGCCGAGGCCGCGGGCGGCGAGCCCTCGCCGTGCTGGCAGACGCCTGTCGCGGACGGCCTCACCTTCGAAGACGATGATCTGCCGCCGGCCGGCAAAGCACCGGTGCTGGTTGCGACGGTGGCCGCGGCCGGCGGCGCCGACGAGGCCTTCGCCGTGCGCCAGGCGCAGACGAGCCTCATCGCGGGGCGCGCCTATCGCCTGACGTTCTGGGCCAAAGCCAAGCCGGCACGATCGATTCACGTGCGGGTGCAACGTGAGCCCGCGGCGTCGCCGCGCGTGCCCGCCACGCCCTCTGGGGTAGACACGGCCGTGCATGAGCAGAACGTCGCCGTCGACGCGACCTGGGGCGAGCACGTCGTCACGTTCGAGGTCGCGACGACCGTCTGGAATGCCCAGCTCCAGCTGCAGCTCGGCGGGGTCGCGGGCTCGGTGCGGCTCGACGACGTGCGCCTCGAGGACGTCGGGCGCACGACCTGCCCGCCCTGCGAGTTCGCGCACGCGAGCGCGGTGTGCGTTCAGGGCGAGTGCGGCCTCGGGCCGTGCGCGGGCGGGCACGGCAACTGTGACGGCAACGACGAAAACGGCTGCGAGACGCCGCTGGGCACGCCCGACCGCTGTAAGAGCTGCACCGACGTCTGCGCGTACGACGGCGGCATCGGCGAGTGCGGCGCGGCGGGTTGCGCGATGGCCGGATGCCAGGGCGGATTCGGCGACTGCGACCACGATGCGGGCAACGGCTGCGAGACGGTGCTCGGCAGCTCGGCGCATTGCATGGCGTGCGACGACGCCTGCGACTTCGCCGCGGGGATCGGGATCTGCGGCGTGAGCGGCTGCGCGCTGAGCGGCTGCGAGCCGGGTTTCGGCACCTGCGACGACGACACCGCGAACGGCTGCGAGACGACGCTCGGCACGATCACGAACTGCAAGAGCTGCTTCGACGCGTGCGCGTTCGACGGCGGCGTCCCCGGGTGCGGGGCCGACGGATGCTTCCTGAGCGGCTGCCAGGGCGGGTTTGCCGACTGCGACGACAACACCACCACCGGCTGCGAGACGGCGCTCGGCACGCTCGCCAACTGCCTCCGCTGTCGCGACGCGTGCACGTATCCCGCGGGCGTCGGGAGCTGCGGCGAAAGCGGCTGCACCCTCAGCGGGTGCGACGGCGGGTTCGCCAGCTGCGACGCCGACGCGGCCAACGGCTGCGAGACGCCGCTCGGCACCCTCGCGAACTGCAAGGCCTGCAGGGACGCCTGCGCGTACCCGAGCGGCACCGGGGCCCGCGGCGCGAACGGCTGCGAGCTGACGGGCTGCGACCCCGGCGCCGCCGACTGCGACCACGCGAGCGGCAACGGTTGCGAGACCCCGCTGGGCACCAACGCGAACTGTCTCGCGTGCGCGGACAGCTGCGTCTACGAGGGCGGCATCGGGGCCTGCGGCGCGGCGGGCTGCTCCTTCGTCGGGTGTACGCCGGGGCTCGCGAACTGCGACGCCGACGGCGTGAACGGCTGCGAGACGCCGCTCGGCACGCTGAGCGACTGCCTACGCTGCAAGGACAGCTGCACCTACGACCACGGCGTCGGCGCCTGCACCCTCGCCGGGTGCGTCATGACCGACTGCGACGGCGGCTTCGCCGACTGCAACGAGGACGCGGCCGACGGGTGCGAGACGCCGCTCGGGACGACCGCCGATTGCAAGGCCTGCGGCGACGCGTGCACCTACGCGGGCGGGACCGGCGCGTGCGGCGCCAATGGGTGCGGCTTCGTTGGGTGCCTGCCGACCCAGGCGAACTGCGACGACGATCTCGCCGACGGCTGCGAGACGCCGCTCGGGACCCTCAGCGACTGCCGCGGCTGCGACGACGCTTGCACGTACGTGCATGGAACGGCCGTGTGCGGCGCCGGCGGTTGCGCGCTGAACGGCTGTGAAGGCGGCTTCGGCAACTGCGACCAGAACGCCGCCAACGGGTGCGAGACGCCGCTCCGCACGCTCAAGGACTGCCTCGCCTGCGGCGACGCCTGCAGCTACCCCTTCGGTGTGGCGGCCTGCGGGGCGGGTGGCTGCGGCCTGAGCGGCTGCGTGGACGGACACGCGGACTGTAACCGCCTGGCGGGCGACGGCTGCGAGGTCCCGCTGGGGACCCTCAGCGACTGCGAGAGCTGCGGCGACGCCTGCGCGTTCGAGTTCGCCGGTGCGGTCTGCGGCGCCTCGGGCTGCGCGATGACGGTGTGCGACGGCGGTCACGGCGACTGCGACCACGTCGCGGCGACCGGCTGCGAGGTGCCGCTCGGCACGCTCACGAACTGCCTCAGCTGCGGCGACGCTTGCACCTACGCGCATGCATCCGCGCTCTGCGGTGCGGGCGGCTGCGCGATGGGAGACTGCGCGGCGCTCTACGACGATTGCAACGGCCTCGCGGGTGATGGCTGCGAGCGGCCGCTGAACACGCTCACGGATTGCGGCGACTGCGATACGGCGTGCGCGCGCGATCACGCCAGCGCGACCTGCGCCGGGGGCACCTGCCAGCTGACGACCTGCGATAGCGGCTACGGCAACTGCAATCAGCTCGCGCCCGACGGGTGCGAGGCGCCGCTGGATACGCTGACCCACTGCGGCTTCTGCGACACGGCCTGCACCATCGCGAACGGCAGCGCGACGTGCGCGACCGGGACCTGCGAGGTGCTTGCGTGCAACGACGGCTTCGGCGATTGCGACGACGATCCGAGCAACGGCTGCGAGGTCGATCTGCACGCGGATCCGGCGAACTGCGGTGGCTGCGGCCTCGCCTGCCCGGGCGGCGAGCAGTGCGTCAACCAGGCGTGCATCTACGACGCCGTGGTCGCGGTCGCGTCGGGGACCGGCTTTGGATGTGCCCTGCGGACCTCGGGGGTCATCGCGTGTTGGGGCAAGGGCGACGACGGCCAACTCGGCGACGGCGGCACGACCTCGCGCACCAGCGCCAGGACCAGCATCCAAGCGGCTCCGAACGATCCCTACGTGCAGCTGACGGCCGGCTCGGATCACGCCTGCGCCCGCACGGCCAGCGGCAAGGTCTGGTGCTGGGGCCGCAACCTGAGCGGGCAGCTCGGCCTGCCGACGAGCACCCAGCGATCGCTCGTCCCGGTGCGCGTCGCCAACCTCGGAATCGCGACCGATGTGCAAGCCGGCTGGGGCTTCACCTGCGCCATCACCAGCGACCTCAAGGTCTGGTGCTGGGGCAAGAACGCCGAGGGCGAGCTCGGCAACGGCACGAACAACCAGTCCAGCACGCCCGTGCAGGCGACCGGGATCACGACCGCCACGCAGCTCGGCGTCGGTGCGTACCACGCGTGCGCCGTGGTCGCCGCGAACCTGGTGAAGTGCTGGGGATACGGCGCCTACGGGCAGCTCGGCCGCGGCACCACCGCCAGCTCGAACGCGCCGGTGTCGGTGACCGGGACGCTCAATGCGCTGACCGGCATTTCCGCTGGCGTCTACGGAACCTGCGCGACACGCAGCAACGCGAGCCCGGTGTGTTGGGGCAGCTTCGGCGGCAGCGCCGCGCCGAGCACGGCGACGGTCACGAGCTTCGGCGGCAACGCGACGGCGATCGCGCTCGCCAAGGAGGCCGAGACGTCCTGCGCGCTGCGGGTCGACGGCCGCATCGCCTGCATCGGTAGCAACTACTACGGTCAGGTGGGCAACGCCACGTTCACCGCGTCCATGGGTGCGCCGCGCGAGGTCGTGCGCTGGCGCGATATGGACTCGCTCACGAACGTGACGGCCGTCAGCGCCGGCGGCGCGAACGCGTGCGCGCTCGACACGGCGGGGACGGTTCACTGCTGGGGTGCGGGGTGGGCGCTCGGCGACGGGCAGGTGTTCCAGGGCGGCAGCGCGCCCACGGACCGCTGGTCCGCCGTCCCGGTCGTCAACCTGACGGCCACGCCGGTAGGGACCGAGGCGGCCCTCTGCACCAACGGGATCGACGACGACAAGAACGGGCCGATCGACTGCGCGGATGGCGCGTGCGCGACCGATCTCGGTTCGACGCTCGGCCGCGTCGCCGCCTTCGCCTCGGACGGTCAGTCCGGCAACTACGCGCAGCCGCCGGTGACCACGTGCACCGGCTCCGTCGGGCGCGAGCAGCGTTACCGATGGCTGGCGCCGACGACCGAGTCGTATGTCCTCTCGACCGTGGGCTCGAACGCGGACACGGTGATCGATGTCCACGCGGCCGGGTGTACGGCCGGGACGCTGATGTGCGACGACAACGCGCAAGGGCTCGGGACGCGCTCGCGGCTCGTGCTCGCGGCCGAGGCGGGGACCGAGTACACGGTCATCGCCGACACCAAGACGGGCAACAGCATCGAGAACGTCGTCTTGACGATCGTGCCCGAGGCCTGTGGGGGCGGATGGCTCGAGTGTGACGACGACGCGGCGACCGGCTGCGAGGTCGACGGCGCGCGCGACCGCTTCAACTGCGGCGCGTGCGGCAAGGTCTGCGCGTTCGACCAGAGCTGCGTCGCGGGCGCTTGCCAGGCCGACCCGCAGGCCCTGCCCAGCGGCATCGCGGCCGGCAGCGACTTCAGCTGCGCGCTGACCGTGGGCGGCGCCGTCCTCTGCTGGGGCGACAATGACACTGGCGCGCTCGGCGACGGGACGACGACGCCGCGCAGCGAGCCGCGTCTGTCGCTCATCACGAGCGGCGCCGTGAAGCTGACGGCCGGCGGGGGGCATGCCTGCGCGCGCATGAGCGACGGGCGCGTCAAGTGCTGGGGCAAGAACGACCAGGGGCAGATCGGGCGCGGGATGGGGCAGTTCTATAGCGTGCCGGTCGACGTGCCGACGCTGACGAACGTGTCCGAGGTGCGCGCCGGCGGCGACTTCACGTGCGCGCGCCGCGCCGACGGGAAGGTGTGGTGCTGGGGCTACGGGCCCGAGGGCGAGCTCGGCAACGGCACGAACTACAACTCCAGTCGCCCGAGCGAGGTCCAAGGCGTGACGACCGCCACCGCGATCGGCGCGGGCGCGTATCACGCCTGTGCGGTCGTCGCGTCGAATGCCGTCAAGTGCTGGGGTTACGGGGCCTACGGCCAGCTCGGCAACGCGGGCACCGCCAGCTCGAACGTGCCGGTGTCCGTCACCGGCACGCTGAACGCGCTGACGGGGATCTCGGCCGGCCTCTACGGCACGTGCGCGACGCGCACGAATGCGAGCCCGGTGTGCTGGGGCAGCTATGGCGGCGCCAGCGGTCCGAGCATCGCGACCGTGCAGAGCTTCGGCGCCAACGTCACCGCGATCGCGCTCACCCGCTCAAGCGCCACGGCCTGCGGCCTGCGCGTCGACGGCCGCGTGGTTTGCATGGGGCAGGGCTCGGTCGGCCAGGTCGGCAACGGGACCTTTGTCGCCTCCGACGGCGCGCCGCGCGAGGTCGTGCGCTGGAGCGACATGGACTCGCTGACGAACCTCGCCGCGATCGCCGCGGGCGGGAGCCACGCGTGCGCGCTGACGGCGACCGGCGGCGTCCACTGCTGGGGCGCCGGCTGGGGCGTCGGCGACGGGCAGCTCACCCCGAACGGGGAGGCGCCCAAGGACCGCTGGTCGGCCTTTCCGGTGGTCGCGCTGGCGCCGACCACCACCGAGACCGCCTCCTGCACGAACGCCCGCGACGACGATCAGAACGGCCAGACCGACTGCGCGGATGCGGCGTGCGCGACCGATCTGGGATCGGCGCTCGGCCTGGTGCTGGCCTTCCCGTCCGACGGGCAGTTGGGCAACTACGTGCAACCGGCCGTGACGTGCACGAGCGCGAAGGGGCGCGAGAAGCGCTATCGCTGGGTCGCGCCGGGCGATGAGACGTATGTCATCTCGAGCGAGGGCTCGAACGCCGACACGGTGCTCGACGTGCGCCTCGCGGGCTGCAACGGCGTCTCGATGATGTGCGCGGACGACACCGCCACGCTCGGGACGCGGTCGCGCGTGGTGCTCGGGGCGGCCGCGGGCGACGCGTACACGATCATCATCGACACCAAGACGGCCAACAGCATCGAGAACGTCGTCTTGACGATCGTGCCCGAGGTGTGTGGTGGCTCGCGGCTCGAGTGCGACGGCGACGCGGCGACCGGCTGCGAGGTCGACGGCGGCAGCGACCGCTTCAACTGCGGCGCGTGCGGCAAGGTCTGCGGCTACGATCAGAGCTGCGTCCAGGGCGCTTGCCAGGCGGACGCGGCGGCCACGCCCAGCGGCATCGCGGCCGGGACCGACTTCAGCTGTGCGCTGACGTCGGGCGGTGCGGTGCTCTGCTGGGGCAAGAACGGCAGCGGCGCGCTCGGCGACGGGACGACCGAGTCCCGCACGCGACCGGGGGCTTCGCTGATCACGAGCGGCGCCGTCGAGCTCACCGCCGGCTGGGGGCACGCGTGCGCGCGCATGACGGACGGGCGCGTGCGCTGCTGGGGCCGCAACGACTACGGGCAGGTCGGGCGCGGGCATGGCCAGTTCTACAGCGTGCCGGTCGAGGTGCCGGCCCTCTCGAACGTCACGGCCGTGCGCGGCGGCGGCGATTTCACCTGCGCGCTGCGCGGCGATGGACGCGTCTTCTGCTGGGGCGCCGGTGGCAATGGCGAGCTGGGCACGGGCGCCACGTACCCGTCCAGCCGCCCGCTCGAGGTGCCCGGGATCACGACAGCGACGGCGGTCGCGGCGGGCGCCTACCACGCCTGTGCCGTCGTCGCTTCGAACGCGGTCAAGTGCTGGGGCTATGGGTCGTACGGGCAGCTCGGTAACGGCGGCGGGAGCTCGCTCTCGCCCGTGTCGGTGACGGGGACCTTGAACGCGCTGACGGGGATCTCGGCCGGCCTCTACGGGACCTGCGCGACGCGCACGAACGCAAGCCCGGTGTGCTGGGGCAGCCACGGCGGCGCAGCGTCACCGGCGCTCGCGACGGTCGAGAACTTCGGCGGCAACGTGACGTCGATCGCGCTCACCCGCTACAGCGACACCGCGTGCGGGCTGCGCGCCGACGGCCGCGTCGTGTGCATGGGCCAGAGCAACATGGGGCAGGTGGGCAACGGGACCTTCGTCGCGTCCAACGGCGCGCCGCGCGAGGTCGTGCGCTGGAGCGATCTCGACTCGCTGACGAACCTGACGGCGGTCGCCGCGGGAGGGGAGCACGCGTGCGCGCTCGCGGTGGGCGGCGCCGTCCACTGCTGGGGCGCCGGCTGGGGTCTGGGCGACGGACAGATCATGCCGAATGGGGCGAGCCCCGAGGACCGCTGGTCCGCGTTCCCGGTCGTGTCGCTGGCGCCGTTTGCGACCGAGACCGGTGAATGCACGAACGCGCGCGACGACGACCAGAACGGCCAGACGGACTGTGCCGACGCGGCGTGCGCGACCGATCTCGGATCGGCCCTCGGCCTGGTGGCCGCCTTCCCGGCGGACGGGCAGGTCGTCAACTACGTGCAACCGGCCTCGACGTGCACGAGCGGCACCGGGCGCGAGAGGCGCTACCGCTGGGTCGCGCCGGCGGACGCGGATTACGTCATCGCCAGCGTCGGCTCGAACGCCGACACCGTGCTCGACGTGCGGCTCGCGGGCTGCTCCGGCGTCTCGGTCGCGTGCGCGGACGACACGGCGCCGCTCGGAACGCGCTCGCGCGTCTTGCTGAGCGCCTCGGCGGGCAGCGAGTACACGATCGTCGCCGACACCAAGACCGCCAACACCATCGAGAACGTCGTCCTCTCGATCGTCCCCGCGACCTGCGCCGGCTCGCGGCTCGACTGCGACGGCGACCCGGCGAGCGGCTGCGAGGTCGAAGGCGGCAACGACCGCTTCAACTGCGGCAGCTGCGGCAAGGTCTGCGGCTTCGACCAGCGGTGCGTGGCGGGCGCTTGCCAGGCGGATGCGGCGGCGACGCCCAGCGGGGTGGCGGCGGGCACCGACTTCAGCTGCGCCCGGACGGCGGGTGGCGCGGTCCTCTGCTGGGGCAAGAACGACAGGGGCGCGCTCGGCGACGGCACGACCACGTCGCGCTCGCGCCCGGGGCCGTCGCTCATCACCAGCGGAGCGGTCGAGGTGGCCGGCGGCTGGGCCCACGCCTGCGCGCGCATGAGCGACGGGCGCGTGCGCTGTTGGGGGCGGAACGACCACGGTCAGGTCGGGCGTGGACTCGGGCAGTTCTACAGCGTGCCGGTCGAGGTGCCGACGCTCACGAACGTGACGGCCGTGAGCGCGGGCGGCGACTTCACGTGCGCCCTGCGCAGCGACGGGCGGGTCTGGTGTTGGGGCGGTGGCGGCAACGGGGAGCTGGGGATCGGGGCGACCTACGACTCGAGTCGCCCGCTCGAGGTCCCGGGGATCACGACCGCCACGGCGGTCGCGGCCGGCGGATATCACGCCTGTGCGGTCGTCGGGCCCAACGCGGTCAAGTGCTGGGGATGGGGCGCCTACGGACAGCTCGGCAACGGCGGCACGAGCCCCTCGACGACGCCCGTGTCCGTCATCGGCACGCTGAATGCGCTTACCGGGATCTCGGCCGGCCTTTATGGGACCTGCGCCACGCGCACCGACGCGAGCCCCGTGTGCTGGGGTAGCCACGGCGGCGCGACGGCCCCGAGCAGCGCCACGATCGAGAACTTCGGCGCCAACGTCACCGCCATCTCGCTCGACCGCTACAGCGACACGTCGTGCGCCCTCCGCAGCGACGGGCGGGTCGCGTGTATGGGCCAAAACGACGCGGGTCAGGTCGGAAACGGAACGTTCATCGCGTCCACCGGCGCGCCGCGCGAGGTCGTTCGCTGGGGGGCGCTCGACTCGCTGACGAACCTGACCGCCGTCGCGACCGGCGGCGATCACGCCTGCGCGCTCGCGCGGGGCGGCGCGGTGCATTGCTGGGGCACGGGCTGGGGACTCGGCGACGGGCAGTACGTCACGGACAACACGGCACCCAAGGACCGCTGGTCTGCCTTTCCGGTCGTGTCGCTCGCGCCGTTCGCCACCGAGACCGGCGAATGCACGAACGCGCGCGACGACGATCAGAACGGCCAGACGGACTGCGCGGACACCGCCTGCGCCACGCTCCTCGGGTCCGCGCTGGGCACCGTGGCTGCCTATTCGGCCGACGGCGAGCTCGGCAACTACGTGCAGCCGGCCTCGACATGCACGAGCGCGTCCGGGCGCGAGAAGCGCTACCGCTGGGTCGCGCCGGCGACCGCGCGCTACGTCATCTCGAACGAAGGCTCGACCGCCGACACCGTGCTCGACGTGCGCGCCGTCGGGTGCACCGGCGGGACGCTCGTCTGCAACGACGACACGGCGGGGCTCGGCACGCGCTCGCGCGTCCTCCTCGACGCCACCCAGGGCACCGAGTACACGATCGTCGCGGACACCAACACGGCGACCAGCATCGCCAGCGTGGTCCTGACCATCGTCCCCGAGACCTGCGCGGGCGGGCGCCTGAACTGCGACGCGTCGGCCGCGACCGGCTGCGAGATCGACGGCCAGGCGGACCGCTTCAACTGCGGCGCGTGCGGCAAGGTCTGCGCCCACGACCAGAGCTGTATCGCAGGCGCGTGCCAGGCCGACGCGCTCGCCAAGCCCGCTGGCGTCGCCGCGGGCCACGACTTCAGCTGCGCTGTCACCGCGGGCGGGGCGGTCCTCTGCTGGGGCAACAACGACGCTGGGGCACTCGGCGACGGAACGGCGGTCTCGCGCACCGACCCGCGCCCGACGCGCATCACCAGCGGCGCCGCCGCGGTGACCGCGGGCTGGGGCCACGCCTGCGCGCGCATGACCGACGGCCGCGTGCGCTGCTGGGGACAGACCAGCCAGGGGCAAGTGGGGCGCGGGCGCGGGCTGTTCTACAGCGTGCCGGTCGAGGTCCCGAACCTGACCGACATCGTCGAGGTGAGCGCTGGCGGCGACTTCACCTGCGCCGTCGGCGGCGACGGGCGTGTGTGGTGCTGGGGGTATGGCGCCGACGGCGAGCTCGGCAACGGCACGACCTACGGCGCGAGCCGACCGACCGAGGTGCCGGGGTTGACGACCGCCACCCACGTCGGCGCGGGCGCTTACCACGCGTGCGCCATCGTCGGGCCGAGCGCCGCCAAGTGCTGGGGTTGGGGGACCGACGGGCAGCTCGGCCAGAGCACGAACACGAGCTCGCTGACGCCAGTCACCGTGCTCGGGACGCTCGACAGCCTGACGGGGATCGCCGCGGGCCTCCAATCCACCTGCGCCACGCGCAGCGGTGGGGGCGCGGTGTGCTGGGGTGCGTATGGCGGCAGCGCGTCGGCGAGCACGGCCACGGTCGTCGACTTCGGGGGCAGCGTCTCCGCCATCGCCCCGAACAAGTACGCCGGCGCGACGTGCGCACTGCGTAGCGACGGGAGCGTCGCCTGCATGGGCGCGAACGCCAGCGGTCAGTTGGGCTGGGGCAGCTTCGCGGCCTCGTATGGGACCGCACGCCAGGTGGTCCGTTGGAGCGACGGCGCGGCGCTGTCCGGGGTCAGCGCGCTCAGCGCGGGCGGCGATCACGGCTGCGCGCTCGACGGCGCGAGCGGGGTCTTCTGCTGGGGCGCCGGTTGGGGCCTGGGCGATGGGCAGCTCGCGACGCCGCTCGATCGCTGGTCGGCCTTCGCGGTGAACGGCCTCGCGCCGCGCACGCGCGAGACCGGGGCGTGCGGCAACGCGCTCGACAACGACCTCGACGGCCAGCCCGATTGCAGCGACAGCGACTGCGTGAGCGATCTGGGCCAGGCGGTCGGGCAGGTCGCGAGCTTCCTCATCGATGCGCAGCTCGCGAGCTATTGGCAGCCGTCGTGCACCTCGAACAGCGGCCGCGAGCAGCGCTTCCGTTGGGTCGCCCCGACGACGGCGAGCTACACCCTCTCGACCGCCGGCTCGGCCGCCGACACCGTGCTCGACGTGCGCGGAGACGGCTGCACTGGCGCGGGTGCGCTGGCCTGCAACGACGACTTCACGGGCCTTGGGACGCAATCGAAGGTGACGCTGAGCGCGACCCAGGGCGTGGCCTACACCATCATCCTCGACTCGAAGGTGGGCAACAGCAGCCAGACCGCGATCCTGACGATCACGACCCCCTGAGGCGCCGCGCGTGCGGTCCAGCGCCCGTCGTGCAGACAGTCCGCACGGTCTGTGCGGACGTCTGCACAGAGGCGCGCCCAGGCTCTCGATGCACCCGAGCGGACCGCGTGAGTTGACCGCCTCGGCAAGAAGCATTCGGCGAGAAGAGCGACGCCGCCCACCACAAACCCAGGTTATTCCCCCCGGTCGTTGAGTCGCCGGCGGCAGGGGGGTACCCAGTCGGCCCTGCCAACGCGAAGCGCTTTGCTCGCCCGACCCGGAGCCCGCGAATGAAAGTGAAAGCGTCCGCCTTCCTCCTCTTCGCCCTCGCCGCGAGCCTGCCGACCTCCGCGCATGCCATCCTCAATGGCGGCCTCGAGCCGACGCTCACCCCGCTCACGCCCGGACAGGTCCTCGCCATCGGCTTTCTCGAGGATCGTGACGGCTTCTTCTGCTCGGGCACGGTCATCCGCGCGGACGTCGTCCTGACCGCCGCCCACTGCGTCAAGGACAGGCTCCCGGAGGATATCCGCTTCGGCATCGGTCCCGTCTCCGCTCCGATCGGCCGCCTGGACGTCCGGCGCATCTCGCTGGCTGCGGAGGGAACGGACATCGCGCTGATCGAGCTCGACGGCCACGCGACGAGCGTCGGCGGCCTCCAGGTCATCCCGATCAACCGCGTCGCGCTGAACGACGACCTCGTCGGCGAGGACGTCGAGATCGCCGGCTACGGCGAAATCAACGGGATCGCGCTGCGGCGCTTCGTCGTGATGCAGGTGGCCAGCGTCTACGAGCGCGTCGCCGTCGACGGCGACGGGGAGCGCGGCGCCTGCATGGGGGACTCGGGCGGCCCGTTCCTCCTCGTCGATGATGCTGGCCGCGTCACCGTCGGTGGCGGCCTGAGCAAGGTCCTGCTCTCGTGCCTCGACGAGGCCTACTACACGCGTATCGATCTGGTGGCCTCCTGGGTCGATGAGGAGCTCGCCTGGTTCGACTCGAACGGCGGCGCGGGCACCCCGAGCCAGGGCACGCGCATGGCCGATCCCTGGTCGTGCCAGGCCGGCGGAGCCTCGACCGCCGTGCCCATCGCCATGGCCCTGCTCGCGATGCTCGTCGGCGCGGCCGCACGCCGCCGCGCCTGACGTCGAGGCCGGTGGAGGACGCACATGAATCCGCTGCGCGTGACCCTCGAGCGCCGCACCCTCCTGGTCCTGATGGTCCTCGCGGGCGCGTACCTGCTCTTGCACGCAGGCGCGCGCGCGGTGGTCGCGTTGGGTGGGATGGAGTCCCCGCTCGCGCCGGGCGTCCTCTTCGCGCTCGCCGGCGTGGCCTCCGTCGGGGTGCTTGCGGCGATGGCGAGCTACGCAGCCGTGTCGCCGCAGCGCACGCTGGCCTGGGTCGGCTTCGGGATCACGCTCGGCATCAGCGCGCTCGGTCAGGTCGTCCCGCTGATCGAGGTCCTGCACGGCGAGGCGCGCGACGCGTTCTTCGACCTCTTTCCCGTCGTGTCCAGCGTACTCTACGCGGTCGCCGGCGCGTGCATGCTCGGCGCGATGGCGCTCAGCTCAAGCGGGGGTGCGCGCACGGCCGGACTCGCGCTGGCAGCGCTTGCGCTCGCGCTCCCGATCGTCGTCATCGCGCTGCCGCGCGAGCTCGCCGCGTCCGCGTGGGGCATCGGGCTCGAGGTCCTGATGGACCTCACGCCGATCGCCGCGTACGCGCTCCGGAGGCGCGCGCTGGGCGGGGTGTCGATCGACGAACAGCCGGCCGGCGCGCCGCTCGCCGGGCGCGAGGATTGGCAGGTCGCCGCCACCGGCGCCGGCACGCTGCGCGCGGCGGTCGTCCTCCAGATCGTCGTCGTCTCCGGCGTCTTCGCGCTGGGGCTGATCGGAGCGTTGGGCCGCGGTGGTGGCGGGGCCGGGCTAGCCCTCATCGTCATGATCCTCGGTCTCCTCGGGGCTATCGCGGTGGTGGTCCTCTACGTGGTCGGGCTGAGCCGCCTCGGCCGGATGCCGTGGGTCAGCAGGGGCGCGCACCGCTCTCGGCCGCGTTCTACCTGACTCTCCTCAATTGCTTCACCGGACTCTTGCTGGTGGTGACCACCGTGTTCGCGCTCGCGAAGCCGGGGGCACTCGACGATGCACGGTGGGTTCTCGGCGAGCTCCAGGAGTCCATGGCGCGCGTCGGGCTCGTCGCCAGCGTCGCGATGCTCTTCGCGTTCCGCCGCGTCGCGATCCGGCTGGGTGCGCCGCGCCTTCGTACCATGGCCGTGACGACGCTGTGGCTCCAGCTCGCGGGCTACCTGCCGACCGTCGCGCTCCAGTGGATGCAGGAGCGCTGGTCCGACGCGGAGCCCTCGCAGGCAGTGGTGATCGCGCTCGGCTTGCTGGGCCTGGCGCTCGGCATCGCCGCCTGGTCCTATCTCCTCGTCGCCCTGCGCGAGCTCCGCGCGACGCTCAGCGGCTCGGCGCTCGCCGATGCCTTCCGAATGCCCCCACACGACCAAGGAACCCCGTGACGACGATCGCGCGCGCACGCTTGGCGATGGCTTGTATGGCCGCTTCGGCGCTGATCGGCTGCGGCGATGACAGCCCCCGCGACCCCGCGAACGACAGCGAGGCCTGCCCGCTCCTCGACGCGGCCCAGGTTCCCAACGCAGGCCTCTACACCCATCGCATCGAGTATTCGACCTCGACCGACGCCGTGCACTTCACCCACCAGGACGCCGTGCTCCTCGAGCACGCCTCGGTCCCCGACGCGGTCGTTCGGCCCGACGGCGCGATCTGGGTCTACTACATCAACGCGAACCCCGGGCAGCACGCCGTCTTCATCGCCGAATTCGACCGCGCGAACGAGCGCCTCGTCCCCTTCGACTGCGTGCGCATCGACGGCAAGGTCAACGGCAACGCGGTCGATCCCGACGTCGTGCGGCTCGCCGACGGGCGCTACCGCCTCCATGTTTTCGAGGGCTGGTTCGTGTCGCCGCCTCCTCCCGGCCAGCCGCCGCACGCATTCTATGCGGCCGTCAGCGAGGACGGGATCCACTTCACGACCGAGGCCAAAGTGCTCGAGACCGAGGGCGGCGGCACCGATCCGACCGTCGCCCAGGCCAGCGACGGGACCTGGGTGCTGGCCGTGACGCACGACAGCGAGGGCGTCATCGTCGCCACCAGCCGCGACCCGATCGCGCCCTACACGCGCACCGGCGACACGTTCCCGGGCGGGATCCCCGAGCTGGCGGCCTTCGAGGACGGCAGCGTCCGCCTCTACGTCGCGGGTCTGGACGGGTTCCGCGTCTACCGGACGACCGACGCCGCGGAGACCTGGACCTTGGAACAGCATGGACCGGGTGGCGGCGCCGATCCGTCCCTCATCCACAACCCGGACGGAACCTACACGCTGTTCACCAAGTCGTTCGACGCGCCGCCGCCGCGCTAACTCGCGCCCGAGAGGTCCTGTGTCACGTTCCGTCCGTTCCGTCGTCGTCGGGTTCCTCGCGTTCGTCGCGCTCGTCGCCTCGCAGCTCGTCGCCTGCACCGATGCCACGAGCGGCGGTGCGCTGCTCGACGCCGCCACCGCCGCCACCACGCCGGACGCGGCGGGTGGGGGCGACACCGCCGCGGACCTCGGCCAGAGCTGGTTCGTGGCGGCTGGGACAGAGGGCGGCGTTCCGTTCGACTTCGCGGCGCGCGCCATGGTCATCAGCGGCGCCGACGACTTCATCGCGACCTCGGCCGACGGGAGCAGCCTTGGTTTCTCGCTGGGTTTCCGATTCGCCGGAGTCACCACCGACTCGCCCTGCACGCGGTGCCTCGGGCTGACCCATCGCACCAGAGAGGGTCGCTCAGCGGCGATGATCCCGGTGACTGGCGGCGTCGTCTCGTTCACGGCGATCGGAGGACCGGGCGAATTCGTCGACGGTAACTTCACGCTCGACCTCGACGCCCCTGAAAACGCGACGTTTCCGGCGATCGCCATCCAGGCCACCGGGCGGTTCCACCTCTACCGCAAGCCGTGAGGTCCCGACGGCGGACCTGGTCGCGGCTCGGCGGCAGGGAGAGCGCCGTGGTCCGTGCGCGCCACGAGAGCCTCGTGGGGCGGCGCGGCGCGCGTGTCGTTCGCAATCGCACGGACGTTGGCGCTGGACGCCTCCCGCGGGGCGTGCGCTAGAGTCCGCGCGAGCAGGGGTGCGGGGTGGCTCGGCGGCGCGACGCGGCTCGAGACTGCCGCGGACGCGCTCGAACGGGGTTCGTCGCATGTACACGATCGTTCGCCGCGAGGTCTTCTCCGACGTGACCTTTCTCTGGGAGGTCGAGGCGCCCGATGTCGCGCAAGCCGCGCAGCCTGGGCACTTCGTGATGTTGCGGCTGCACGAGGGATCCGAGCGGATCCCGCTCACCATCGCCGACTTCGACCGCGCGCGCGGCACCATCACGCTCGTCATCCAGGCGCTCGGCAAGACGACGCAGGAGATGATGAGGAACTACGCCGCGGGCGACACGTTCGACGACTTCGTCGGGCCGCTCGGGTTGCCGCAGCACATCGACGACGGGGCGCCAGCGCGGGGGCGGCACGTGGTGCTCGTCGGCGGCGGGCTCGGGGTCGCGCCGGTCTTCCCGCAGCTCCGTGCCTTCAAGGCGACTGGCCATCGCGTGACCGGCGTCATCGGGTTTCGGAGTCGGCCCCTCGTCTTCTGGGAGGACGTCTTCCGCGCGCACTCGGACCGCCTCATCGTCTGCACCGACGACGGCAGCTACGGCCAAAAGGGGTTCGTCACGGCCGCACTACAAGAGGTCCTCGAGACGGACCCACCTGCGCTGGTCGTCGCCATCGGGCCTCTGCCGATGATGAACGCCTGCGTGGAAACGACGCGCCCCTTCGGGGTGAAGACCATGGTCTCGCTCAACGCCATCATGGTCGATGGCACCGGCATGTGTGGCTCGTGCCGCGTCACGGTCGGCGGTCAGGTCAAGTTCGCCTGCGTCGAGGGCCCGGACTTCGATGGTCACCAGGTCGACTTCAAGGAGCTCATCGCGCGCCAAAGACGCTTCAAGAAGGAGGAGTCGGTCGCGAACAAGGACTACGCGCACGTCTGCAATCTGGAGAAGCAGCTCTTCACGGAGAGCAAGCGGAACTATCGCAAGATCAAGGACTTGCAGCCGCACCAGACGAAGATGCCCGAGCGCGACGCGGCCGAGCGCGCGCAGAACTTCAAAGAGGTGAACCTCGGCTACAACCTGAGCGACGCCCTCGTCGAGGCCGAGCGCTGCATCCAATGCGCGAAGCCGACGTGCATCGCCGGTTGCCCCGTCTCGATCGACATCCCGAAGTTCATTCGCCACATGCTCGTGCGCGACTTCGACGCCGCGCTCGGGACCATTCACGGCTCGAACCTGTTCCCTTCGATCTGCGGCCGCGTGTGCCCGCAGGAGTCGCAGTGCGAGGCGCAGTGCGTCATCGGCAAGAAGGTCGAACCGGTGGCTATCGGGCGCCTCGAGCGCTTCGTCGGGGACCACGCCGAGGCGCCGCGCGTCGTGCGTTCCGAGGCCGCCAGGCTGGGGCGGGTCGCGGTCGTGGGCTCGGGGCCGGCGGGCCTCGCGGCCGCGGCGGATCTGGTCCGCGACGGGGCCGAGGTCATCGTCTACGAGGCGCTGCACGTGGTCGGCGGGGTCCTGCGCTACGGGATCCCGAGCTTCCGATTGCCGCGCGCGATCATCGACCGCGAGGTGCAATATCTGCGGGATCTCGGCGTGCAGTTCGAGACCAACAAGGTCATCGGCAAGACCTTCACCGTCGCGCAGCTGCTGGGCGACAGGGGCTTCGACGCGGTCTTCATCGGGGTCGGCGCCGGGGCGCCGGCGTTCCTCGGGATCCCGGGCGAGTTCGCGGGGCAGGTCTATTCGGCCAACGAGTTCCTGACGCGCGTGAACCTGATGGGCGGCGACAAGTTTCCGTTCGAGGACACGCCGGTAAACGTCGGCAAGAGCGTCGTCGTCATCGGCGCCGGCAACACCGCGATGGACTGCCTGCGGGTCGCCAAGCGGCTCGGCGTGCCGAAGGTGCGCTGCGTCTATCGCCGCTCGGAGGCTGAGGCGCCGGCGCGCTTGGAGGAGCTGCGGCACGCCAAGGAGGAAGGGATCGAGTTCTTCTTCCTGCACGCGCCGGTCGCGATCCGTGTGAACGCCGAGGGCGACGTGGCCGGCATGCGCGCGCAGCGGATGGCGCTCGGCGAGCCGGACGAGCAGGGGCGTCGCAAGCCGATCCCGCTCGACGACTTCGTGGAGCTCGACTGCGACACGGTCGTTTACGCGCTCGGGACGAAGGCCAATCCGATCGTCACGAAGTCGACGCCGGGGCTCGCGCTGAATAAGTGGGGCAACATCGTCGCGGACGAGGTCACGCAGGCGACGAGCCTGCCGGGCGTGTTTGCGGGCGGGGACATCGTGACGGGCGGCGCCACGGTGATCCTGGCGATGGGCGCGGGGCGGCGGGCGGCGCGCGCCATCGGCGGGTACCTGCGCCTCGGCAAGAAGTGGCCGCTCGGGGCTGCGGACCTGGAGACGGTGGCGGGGGGCGTCGCGAGCGCGGTACCGGCCTGCCCGAAGTGCCACCGGCCGATCGGGATCGGGGCGCATGGTGAGGACGGTGAGGACGGCGCGGACGGCGCGGACGGCGACGCCTACGTGTGCTGCGCGCACGCGACCCTTGCATGGCGATGCATGGAATGCCGCAAGGTGAGCGAGGGCTTTGCGTTCCCCTATGGCATGTGCCCCGCGTGCGGCGGGCACCTCGAGGTCCTCGAACGGCGCACGATCGACGACCAGGCCGCGCTCGACGCGATCCGCACGGCGTTCGAGATCGAGCTCGGCGGGCAGGCGTTCTACCAGCGCGCGGCGGTCGAGACGGCCGATCCGGACATGCGGACGCTCTTCACGAAGCTCGCGGCGATGGAAAACGAGCACATGGCGACGCTCGCGCGCCGTTACCACGTAGCGATGCCGGAGGCGCAGGCCACGCTGCAGGTCGAGCGCGCCGCGCTCCTGGCCGGGATCCCCTATCGGCCGGACGATCCGGCGAATCTGTTCCGCGTCGCCATCGCCTTCGAGCAGCGGGCGGTCGCGTTCTTCCAGCAGCGCGGCGCGACCGTGAAGGAGGGCTCGGTCGAGCAGCAGCTCTACGCGGAGCTCGCGGCCGAGGAGGTCGAGCACGTCGCGATGCTGACGACCGAGCTGGCGCGGTGGATGGTGGGCAAACCCGGGCTGCTGTGAGCGGGGCTCGGGCTCGGGCTCGGACTCGAACTCGGACTCGAACTCGGACTCGAACTCGGACTCGAACTCGGACTCGAACTCGAACTCGGACTCGAACTCGAACTCGAACTCGAACTCGAACTCGAACTCGAACTCGAACTCGAACTCGAACTCGAT